>Ga0268276_1001381_pt1 | contig 24152 bp, 17 predicted proteins | sample saktaG_4_FD_190145 | JGI IMG/M metagenome (GOLD analysis project Ga0268276, IMG submission 190145) | Saline water microbial communities from Sakinaw Lake, British Columbia, Canada - sak_2010_1_5_45m | ecosystem: Environmental > Aquatic > Non-marine Saline and Alkaline > Saline ... | reverse complement strand
TGACAATAGTATTGACAATATTGTATACTATCTTAACATAAAACGAGACGATGTATGGCGGTACATGAGCGGAGACATGCACGCGAGTACAGCGGCGCGCGGGTATTGATTACCGGCGGGCTTGGCTTTATTGGTTCGAACGTGGCGCGGGCGCTGGTCAACGCCGGCGCGCACGTGACGCTGGTGGACAGTCTCATCCCTGAATACGGCGGTAATCTCTTCAACATCCATGACATTTGTGATCGCGTGCGGGTCAACATCTCGGATGTGCGGAACGCCGCGGCCATGCAACATCTGGTGCAAAACCAGGATCACCTGTTTAACTTGGCGGGCCAGACCAGTCACATTGATTCCATGACGGATCCGTTTACGGATGTCAGCATCAATTGTGTGGCACAACTCGCAATTTTGGAGACGTGTCGTGCGCACAATCCGCGCATCAAGATTGTGTACGCCAGCACGCGCCAATTATACGGCAAGCCGCAGTATCTGCCGGTGGATGAGCGGCACTTGTTACAGCCGGTGGACGTCAATGGCATCAACAAAATGGCGGGGGAATGGTATCATATTCTTTACCATAATGTGTATGGGATACGCACGGCGGCGCTGCGCCTGACGAACACGTATGGCCCCGGCATGCGGATGAAAGACGCACGCCAGACGTTTCTGGGGATTTGGGTGAAGAATGTGTTGAGTGGCGCGCCGATTGACGTGTATGGCGACGGGCGGCAACGCCGCGACTTCAATTATGTGACGGATGTGGTTGATGCCCTGCTGCTGACCGGCGCGGATGAGCGCGCCAATGGGCAGGTGTACAACTTGGGCAGCGAAGAAGTCTATGCGCTCGAGGAGGTTGCCAAGCTGGTCATTCAGGCGAATGGCGCGGGCACGTTCCGCCTGATCCCGTTTCCCGCGGCACGCAAGGTGATAGACATTGGCGACTATTACGCGGACTTCAGCAAGATCAAAGCGGCTCTTGGCTGGAGTGCACGGGTGCCAATGGCTGAAGGATTACGTGACACCCTGGCGTATTATCGCGCACACGGGGCGCACTATTGGGAACAGGGCCAGGCCACGCAATGATCCCGGTGTTTGACATGGCTGACCAGCACGCGGGCATCCGCGCAGAGCTCGCGGCGGCGTTCGAGCGCGTGGTGCGCAGTGGCTGGTTCATCTTGGGCGATGAAGTGGCCGCCTTTGAAAAAGAATTTGCCGCGTGGGTTGGCGTCGAGCACTGCCTGGGCGTTGCATCCGGGACGGATGCGCTGACCCTGGCATTGCGCGCACTGCAGATCGGCCCGGGCGATGAGGTGGTGACGGTGTCGCACACCGCGGTGGCAACTGTTGCGGCGATCGTTTTGGCGGGCGCCACGCCGGTCTTGGTGGACATTGACGAGCAGTCCTACACGATGGATCCACTCGCAGCGGAAGCGGCAATTACTGCGCGCACAAAAGCAATCGTGCCGGTGCATTTGTACGGGCAAATGGCGGACATGGATGCGCTGATGGGCCTCGCGCAGCGGCACGGGCTGGCGCTCGTGGAGGATTGTGCGCAGGCGCATGGCGCGGCGTACCAAGGACGCGCGGCCGGCAGTTTTGGTGTGGCGGCGGTGTTCAGTTTTTATCCCACCAAGAATCTTGGGGCGCTGGGCGATGGCGGTGCGGTGGTGACGCGTGACGCGGCACTTGCAGAACGCGTGCAACTGTTGCGGCAATATGGCTGGCACGAGCGCTATGTCAGCAGCGTGGCTGGCATGAACTCGCGCTTGGATGAGCTGCAGGCCGCACTGCTGCGCGTGAAACTGCCACACCTGCGCGGGTGGAATGAGGCGCGGCGCGCGCACGCGCAGCGCTATGGCGAATTGTTGCGGGGCGTGACGGTGCCGCAAGAAATGGCGGAGCGCTGCCATGTGTATCACTTGTATGTTGTGCGGGTTGCGCGACGCGATGCAGTGCGGGCGCAATTACGCGCACGCGGCATTGGCAGCGCAATCCATTATCCGTGTGCGGTCCACCAACAGCCGGCCTATCGCGCGCTGACGCCACCCGGCGGTCTGCCGGTCACGGAACGCGCGGTGGCGGAAATTCTTTCCTTGCCAATGTATCCAGAGCTACGCCAAGACCAGATCGAGACGGTCGCGGCGCAGATCAACGCCGTGGTGCAATGACAATGCAACTGCCAAACTCTGTTTCGATAGTTATCCCTGTCTATAATGCCGCCGGCACGATCGGCGCGTTGGTGGATCAGCTCGTTATAGTGCTGGGGCCGCGCCACGTATTGGAGATTGTGTTGGTCAATGATTGCTCGCCGGGCGATGCATCAGAGGAAGCGTGTTGCCAGGCCTATCAACGCCATCCGCGGATTGTCAAGTTTTACTCATTGGCGAAAAATGTTGGGGAACACAACGCGGTCATGGCCGGATTGCGCCACACAACAGGTGCGTCGGTCGTGATCATGGACGATGATTTTCAGAATCCGATCACGGAGGTTGAGAAACTGATTGCAGCGGGCCAGGCCACCGATGCGGATGTGGTCTACACATTTTACGCCGAGAAGCGGCACGCCTGGTGGCGCAACCTGGGGAGCCGCTTCAACGGGGCAGTGGCAACGATCATGTTGGGCAAGCCGGCCGGCCTGTACTTGTCAAGTTTTAAGCTACTGACCCGCTTTCTGGTGGATGAGCTTGTCAAGTATGATTTTCCGTTTACGTACTTGGACGGATTGATCCTGCGCACAACCAGCAAGATTACGGCGGTGCAGGTCGATCATGCTGCGCGCACGCACGGCCAGTCGGGCTACACGCTGCGCAAACTGGTGCGGTTGTGGCTGAACATGTTCACGAATTTTTCCGTGCTGCCGTTGCGGGTCGCAATGGGCCTGGGGCTTGTCATTACTTTGCTGGGCATCGGACTGGCGGCGTATACGTTGTATGAACGCTTGACCGCGCCGACGTTGCCGCCCGGATGGGCATTGCTGACCATCGTGGTCTGCATCTTCTCTGGCGCGCAATTGGTGTGCATCGGCACGGTGGGTGAATATGTCGGCCGGCTCTTTTTAGGGATGAACAAGCAGCCGCAATACACGATACGCCGGGCGTATACGGGGGATGATGCCCATGCAGACCAGTGAATACGCGAGGATTTACGCGCTCGAAGACGAGCATTGGTGGTATCGCGGCGTGCATGATCTGGTCGAAGACATAGTGCGGGCGCGCGGGCGGAAGGATCTGGCTATTCTTGATGCGGGTTGTGGCACGGGCGGACTGCTGGCACAGCTGCAACACTACGGCACGGTTGCTGGTTGTGACTATGCTGACGAAGCGCTGGCATGCTGCCGGCAGCGCGGCTTCGCTGCGGTTGTGCATGCCGATCTCAACACGTGGGCGCCGGACGAGAATCGTTATGATGTCATCGTCAGTGTGGATGTGCTCTACCATGCCGCGATTGCTGACGATCTGGCAATAGTAAAAAAACTGGCGCGTGGATTGCGTAGCGGGGGCGTGCTGATCTTACACCTGCCCGCGTTCAATTGGTTGCGCCGCCGGCACGATGTTGCCGTGGCAACCAAGCGGCGGTACACCCGGCACGACGTACGCGCCATGGTTGTGGCGGCCGGACTGCGTCCGCGGATGCTGACCTACCGCTTGCCGTGGTTGTTCGGCATTGCGGTGATGCAAAAGATGTGGGAGACACTGTGCGGCACGGTTAGCACTGCGCACTCCGATTTGCAGCCTGTGCCGGGCTGGCTGAATCGCGCCTTGCTGAGCATCGTGCATGGGGAAAATATAGCGGTGCGATGGGGGCTAGCGATGCCCCTGGGCACATCCGTTTTTTGTGTGGCGGAGAAGTGAACACTATGCAAGCACCGGAGCTTCAGGAGGCACACGCACGGGTATTGCCGCGCTGGCACATGACGGCGTTAGTGCTGCTGGTCACCTTGGCATCACTCGCGGCGGTTTTGCCCGTGCTGCGCGACGGGCGGATGTGCATTCTAGACTGCGCCAATGTCTATCGGTCATTTCCAGACATAGAATGGCTGCGGCCGGCGACGTTTCTGAATGTTGATAACGATGTGCAGAGTGCGCGACCAGGCGAATTTCTCGTGTATCTGCCAGCCTGTGTCGGCACACGATCACTGACGCATTACTGGTATCAGAGTGGCGCGGTACTGACGCTGACGATGCTGATGTTGGCGGTCGTGATTGCGCGTGTGACCCAACGCGTATGGGTCGGCACAGCTGTGGCGTTGTGCGCACTGGCCATGCCCTCATTTGCCGAGAATTACTACACGCTGGGCAAGTGCGAACCCTTCATACTATTCGGCGCGATCGGCGTAAGCTGGGTGTTGTATTACGCGTTATTCGCACCGCCACGTCGCGGCGGTAGATGGCTGCTGCTGGTGCCTGCGGGGGCGCTGTTCGCGTTCTTGGCCATTACGGTGAAGGAAACCGGCGGTGCCTTTCTGGGCGCGTATCTGGCCGGCTGGTTTGTCTTGGGCTGGGCGGCGCCGATATCGTGGTGGTGCGCGCTGAAACGCACGTGGTGGCTCAGCATGTTCGTGGGCTTGGCGTTTGCGTTGCTGGTGCATTGTGTTCTGGCGCTGCCGTCGTGGTACACCCAAGGTGGCACCGGCTCCTACACCGCAACAGCCGCCGGGTTGCTCCAAGGCATTCTGGCGCTTGTGCAACATTACCAAGCATGTGCGGCGTATGTCTGGGGCGGGTTGCTAGCCTTGGTTATGGCGGCGGCGCAGCCAGTGCAGTGGCGGCGCGGCCCGCATCGTCAATTACTGGCGTGGACGGTGTACTTCTGGCTTCTGGCTGCGGCGTTGACGCTGGTATATGCTCCGTGGACATCATTGCAAGCGCGCTACTTGCTGCCCGCGCTCGTCAGCGCGCTGACGGCAACGATCCTGTCGTTGGTCATGCTCTGGCGCAGCGTCGCGCAAGCACGCTGGTGGCTGTGGCGCTGGAGTTGCCGGAGTGTGTGCGTGCTCGTAGCAGTGCTGCTGGTTGCGCAGTGCCTGTTCACCGTACTGGTGGAGCACACGTCAGAAGGTTTGGTGCGACTGCAAGTGGACCAGGCCTACGATGACATGTTTCGCTACATCGCCACGGCGACCCCGCAGGGCGGCACGGCATACTTCATGTATGATGCCGCGCATGAGGAATCGCGCTACAACACGCGCTTCGGCATGCCCTTGTTCTATGGCAGGCCGGACATTGGCTGCGTGTTTCCGCGCACGCCCCAGGAGATCACTGCCGCCGGATTGGTGGCGGTCTCCACTAGTGCGGTGGCGTACAATCCCAACCGCATACCAATGCATGAGCGCGCGCGCGCGCTGTTCTATGAGCAACTTGCGCCGAGTATTCCGCTGAAGGAACGCGTGCGGTCCGTTTCTGAGATATCGGTGAGGCATTTGGCGAAGAACACCTATGGTGATGTTCAGTATGTCACATGCTACCATGCGACGAACGTCTATCGCGGGTTTCAGTACGCAACGTGGTGGGGCATTCCGGCGTTTTGGCGTCTGCAGTGCGGGCGGTACAGTTTCGGCTGGGTCATCTATGAGTACGCACCGCATGCCGGCGCGGTGAACATTCTGCAAAATGGTGACTTTGCCTACGGCCTGCAGCATTGGGACACGTGGGGGACGGCGGCGGAGAAGACAAATCTCGTGAGCACCAGTCCGCACTGCGTGCGGATTGAGAATCCGGACGCGACGATGCCGGGCATCAAGCAGTATGTTGCCATCAACATGGTTTCGGGCGCGGTCTATCGCCTGAGTAGTGCGGCCCGTTGCATCGGCGCGCCGGATGCCGGCAAGAGCATGGGCGCGCGCGTCACGGTCTGGTTGCCGCCGCAGCCGGGATATGATATCGCCTGGATGGCGCAGCGGGATGCCTGGACGCGGGTCGAGCGCACGTTCACGAATCAGGTGAGTGGCGCAGCCGTTATTGTGGCGCATCTGGGCTATGGCCAGATCGCCACCACGGCCGAGTTTGCGGACATCCGCCTGGAACGCCTGCCGTAAAATGAATTGCCGCAATTCATTTTGTACAAAACGGTTTTGCGGCAAAACCGTTTTTCTCTGCAATCCCGAACCCTGAACCCCGCCACACCTCAGAAGTATGGCCACGAAGCCACGAAGGCGCGAAGAAATCGCAGAGCCAGGCCTGGTTAATTGCGCCGCCGCTGCCTGCGGCGCGTTGACAACCAAACACGTCAATTCTGTAGTTGCTGCTTCTTCGTGTCTTGGCTGGCGTCTGCTAGTCCCGCCCTGCGGCGTGGATGCCTTCGTGGCAACTTCATCTGCTTCTGCCCTGAACGCTATTCCGAGCGCAGCACTTCGAGAAAGGCCTTCTGGGGAATGGTCACGCGCCCGATCTGTTTCATGCGCTTCTTGCCTTCTTTCTGCTTTTCCAGCAATTTGCGTTTGCGGCTGATGTCACCGCCATAACATTTGGCGATGACGTTCTTGCGCAATGCCGAGACGGTCTCGCGCGCGATGACCTTCCCGCCAATCGCGGCCTGAATCGCCACGGCAAATTGCTGGCGCGGAATGACGTTCTTCAAGCGTTCCGTCAAGACGTGGCCGCGTTCATAGGCATGCTCGCGATGGACAATCATGGAGAACGCATCCACTGGTTCGCCGTTGAGCAAAATGTCGAGTTTGACCAAGTCGCTGGGCCGATAGTCGCTTTCCTCGTAGTCCATACTGCCATAGCCCGAGGTGATGGTCTTGAGCTTGTCATAGAAATCGATGATAATCTCATTGAGCGGCATGTCGAAATGCAGCAGGACGCGCTTGGCATCCAGCGATTCGGTGCTCTGCATCGTGCCGCGCCGCTCGCGCGCGAGCTGCATCACCGCGCCAATCCGCTCAATCGGCGTGATCACCAGGACATTGACAAACGGCTCGTCGATCCCCTCAATCGTGGACAGGTCGGGGAAGTTCAGCGGATTGTCAATGTCTTTGATCTCGCCGTTCTTGAACATGACGTGATAGATGACGCTGGGTGCGGTGGCGATCAGATCAATGTTGAACTCGCGTTCCAGCCGTTCCTGAATGATTTCCATGTGCAACAGGCCGAGGAACCCGCAGCGGAAGCCAAAGCCAAGCGCCGCCGATGTTTCCGGCTCGAACGTGAACGAGGCGTCGTTAAGGCGTAGGCGTGCCAGCGCTTTCTTGAACTCATCATACTGGCCGGCGTCAACCGGGTAAAAGCCGCTGAAGACCATCGGGTGAAACTGCTTGAAGCCCGGCAGCGGCGCGGGCGCGGGCGCCGCGTCATGCGTGATCGTGTCACCGATCAGCACATCGGCGGCGTCACGGATGATGGCCGTGAGGTACCCGACTTCGCCCGGGCCGAGCGCGGCAATGGGTTTCAAGGTCGGGGTGAACACACCCAGTTCAATGACTTCAAAGACCCCGTTGCTGAACATCATCCGAATGCGATCGCCCTTGGTGATCGTGCCGCTAAAGATGCGGCCATAGACGACGACGCCTTTGTAGACATTGTACTCCGAATCGAACACGAGCCAGCGCAAGGCATCATCCTCGGGCGTGCGCGGCGGCGGCACGCGGCGGATGATGGTGGTCAGGAGCTCGGGCACACCGGCGCCGGTCTTGCCGCTGATGTGCAAGATGTCGGCGGGATTGCAGTGCAACAATTCGACCATTTGTTGCACACTGCCGGAGATGTCGGCGGCGGGCAGATCGATTTTGTTGATGACCGGAATGACGACCAATTTGTGTTCGAGGGCCAGGTGCACGTTCGCAACGGTCTGCGCTTGCACGCCTTGCGTGGCATCCACCAACAGCACCGCGCCATCACACGCGGCCAGACTGCGCGAAACTTCATACGCAAAATCCACATGGCCGGGTGTGTCGATCAAATTCAGCAAATACGTGGCACCCGCGGGCGTGGTGTGCTGGAGCCGGACGGGATGGCATTTGATGGTGATGCCACGCTCGCGTTCGAGATCCATGTCGTCCAGCGTCTGGGCGACCATGTCGCGCGCGGCAACGGCATGGGTCAGTTCGAGGAAGCGATCAGCCAGCGTTGACTTGCCGTGGTCAATATGGGCGATGATGCAAAAGTTGCGAATGTGATCAAGCATGCGCTTACAACAATTGTCGGATTAAGCGCTTGACGCTTTCTTGAAGCTGCTGCGATTCTGCGGACATGCTTTGATTGGTGCCGCCGCCGCCAAGACGCTGTTGCAGGTGCGCCGTGATGACCATCGTCAGGCGGTCTTCAAGTTCGGTGCGCTGTTCGTCGGTCAGGCGCAAGTCGGCGTGCGGTTGCGCCAGCGTGCCACGCACCCGCAACGGGATCTCAATCTGATTGTTATGCGTGAACATACCCAGCAACGGATGCGTGCCATATTGGGCGACCAGCGCCGGCGCCAGCTGCACAGTGGTAATGTAGTCCAGCACGCCATTGGTATCGCAGACGCCGGCGGCGCTGATGACGCCGAAGGGTGTGGTTGCGCGCAAGTCGGGGGTCGAGAGTGTGCCGTCGTGCAGCACGAACTGGGTCGCAATGGTGCGGGGCGCCTTGAGCGACAGGCCGCGCAGGGTGCGGGTCAGCAGCGGCACGTTGAGCGCGGCACCGCTGATCTGGGCGAGCATGCTGAACATCGTACGCAGGGGCGCCGGCACATCCGGCGCCAGCAACCATTGCTCGCCGGTGAAAGCCTGGAACTGGGCATTGGAAATGATCAGCTCACTCTTGGCGGAAAAACGGCCGAGCTGCGTGAACCGGCGGGTCAGCAAGTCGGTGACGCGCATGTTATCCATTTCAAACGAACCGTGGGCGGTGAGCGTACCGCCGCAGCGCACCGGCATGGGCGCGATACAGGCGAGCAATTGATCCAGCGCGACGCGTTGCAGGATGAAATCGCCCAGCAAGACGGAATTTGTCGCTGCCGCATGGCCCGTCTGGCGAGCGGCGAGATTGTCAACTAGAGCGAGGTGGCTGACGCCATCCCACGTGTGACCAAAGGCGGTCAGGGTACTGATACGGTCATTGTCGAGTTCGGCCGTGAGGGTGACATTGCTGAACGCGATGCCGTGCAGATAGCCGACGCGGGCCTTGAGCAGCACATCCGACATCAACGTGCGCGTGTGTGGATCCGTGCTGCCGCTGATATGGCAGACGACATCGTGGACAAAGCCACTGGCGGCCTGGGTCAGCCAGCGCGTGCCCGACCATTGCAGGGATTGCGGCGGCAGGTCAATCTGAAAATGGGTATTGGTGGCATCCACGCTGAGTTGCGCTTGCACATGCCACGTGGCACCCGACAGAACCAGCGTTTTCACGGCAACGTCATCAGGACTGAACGCGCCAGCAAATGAGCAACTAAACGGCATGCGCTCGCGCAGCGTGCGTGGTGCAGCGCCCGGCGCAATAATGTGGCGCACGGTGACGTGCACGCCGGTGATGGACGCCTGCATAATGGTGGTGCGCCGCGTGCGGCGATTGTACAGCACGTCGGTCGTGAAACGCACCTGGCGCAGATTGGGCAGCTCGCAACGGCCGTGCGCAGTGATGGCATAGCGGCCGTGGGCGCCGCGCACGTCGGCGGTCACAGCGCGCAGGCCGAAGGTCTCGCGCATGCCCAGTGCGTGCGGCGTAAGAATGGGCTGCGACAAGTACCCGCGCCGCACCAAGAAGTCTTGCAGGACGGTGGTGGGCGGATCAAAATCAAGCCGGCTCATGGTGACGTCGCGGGCCACAATGTGTCCCAGCAACAGCGGCCAAAAGTCCACGCGCAGACGACAATTGCCGCAGTAGGCCAGCATGACATCGTTGCTCAGGTTGTAGAACGTGAGTGCGGAAAATACGAAGGTCGGTCCGCCGCTCCAGGTCGTTAGGTTCACTTGTTCGAGTTCGACGCGCGCGTTAAACAGCCGGCCCAGATGTCGTTCGCAAGCGTTGCGCAGCAGGGCCGTGTCGCTTAATGCCGGCGGCAGCAGCAGCCAGAGCGCGGCGCCCACTACCACGACCAGCGTGCCACGTCGCACAGTACGCCACATGTGTTTAGTGCTGATGGGGTGCATAGTCATGCCATGTCCAGTGCTGCGTGTCGAACAACCAGAGCGTATTGCGCGCGGGCATCAAAGCGGCGGCGAAGGACATGCCGTGCAGCGAACACGTCTGCAGGATGCGGCCTTCACGAGCAACTAGTGACAATTCCTCGGCGGCGGGATCGAGCATGAGCCAGCCGGTCTTGTAGTGCGGCGCGATGAACAGCCGTTGCGCGTCGCGGCAGGCCAGCACGGCTTTCACGCGGGCGCGACTATCCATAACGATGACGCGATGGCGCAGCGCATCGGCCAGCACCAGCTCTTCATCGCGCGTGACAATCAGGCTGCACGGCACCAGCGGCCTGACCGTCGCCAGAGTGAAGGCTGTGTAGGTGCGGCCGTTTGACGCATAGCGCTCGATCAGCGACAGCAGCGGCACGGCAACGTACACCGTGCCGCGCCGGGAGATGCAGGCAATGCGCGGAACGATCACGGTGGGAGGACTGACGGCACAGTATTCACGGCGTGCCTGAGCATTTGCCACCATCGCGCGGACACTGCTGCCGTCCCAATAATTCGGATACGTGCGCGTGTACAGCAACCCGTAATCCTTGCTGACCAAATGTTGGCCGGTATGGACGCGCAGCTCACCGAGCGGAAACGACAGCGTCCCGCGCTGCAAGGCAAACAAAATGCGCTGGTCATCGCCAAACGAGATGCTGGTCACCACGCCGCGCGCCGGCACCGACACCCGCTGCGCGCGCGTGCCTGAATGCTTGTACGCGCAGATTTCATGCCGGGTTTGATCAGCGATCCAGAGCCGTTCGTCGTCATCGGCGGCCACCACCAACGGGATTGCGTCGGACGCGGCGAGTGGCATCGCGCGGGTGCGTGCCAGCGCCCAGACCGAGGTGAAATGAACCGGCGGCGTGTTGGTGAGCGTGACGCTGGCCGGACATGGCACCGTCGTCCACAGCAGCAGCGCGCCCAGCCCACCAGCGCGCCGGGCTGCGGTCAGAAACGTGCTGGTGGTGGCTGGTATCACGGCGCGTCAGTCACGGCAATATGCAGATCATGCAACTGGTCAGTGCGCACGGTCGCGGGCGCGCCGCTCATAAGGTCGCTCGCCTTCTGCGTTTTAGGAAACGCGATCACGTCGCGCAGACTGGTCGCGCCGATCAGCAGCATCACCAAGCGGTCTAGGCCAATGGCAATGCCGGCGTGCGGCGGCGCGCCGTAGCGCAACGCAGTGATGAAAAAGCCGAAGCGTTCCTCGATTTCCTGCGCGGACAGTTGCAGCAACTGAAACACCTTTTCCTGAACCCGTGCATCATGGATGCGCACCGAGCCGGAGGCGAGCTCATAGCCGTTGATGACCAAGTCGTAGGAACACGCGCGGACGGCCTGCGGGTTCGTCTCGAGCAGCGGCACATCCGCTAGGACCGGCGCGGTAAACGGATGATGCTCGCTGACCAGGCGCTGTTCGGCCTGGTCGTAGGAGAACATCGGGAAATCCGTCACCCACGCGCAGGCATACGTGCCGGGCGTGATCAGGTTCAGTACCTGGGCCAGTTGGCCGCGCACGGCGCCGAGGGCCGCGCGCGCCGTGGTGACGGCATCCGCCACGATCAGCACGCAATCGCCCGGTTGCGCGCCGGTGCAACGATCAAACTCCTGCCACAACGCCGGCGTCATGTGTTTTGTCAGCGGTGACTTGCGCTCGCCGTTGGCGTCACAGCGCACGGACAACAAACCCTTTGCGCCGACTTTGGTGGCGGCCGCGGTCAGGTCGTCAATCTGTTTGCGTGACAAGGTCGCGCCACCCGGCACGCGCAGTGCCCGGACCACGCCGTTGGCCTGCAGTGCGCCGGCAAACACGGCAAAATCAATGGTGCCGGCCAGGGCACTCACGTCACAGATCTGCAGCGCGAAACGCAGATCCGGCTTGTCGCTGCCATAGCAATCCAAGGCGTGCTGATGGGTCATGCGCACAAACGGTGCGGTGATGCGCAGGCCGGCGGCGACAAAGGCGGTGGCCATCAAGCCCTCGATTACCGCAAAGACATCGTCGTGGGTCGCAAACGACATTTCAAGGTCAATTTGGGTGAATTCAGGTTGGCGGTCGGCGCGCAAGTCCTCGTCGCGGAAGCAGCGCGTGATCTGGCTGTAACGATCCAGGCCGGCCACCATCAATAACTGTTTGAGCAATTGCGGTGATTGTGGCAGGGCATAGAACATGCCCGGATGCACGCGACTGGGGACCAGATAATCACGCGCGCCTTCCGGTGTGGATTTGGTCAGCATCGGCGTCTCGATTTCGAGGAAACCGGCACTGTCAAGATAATTGCGCACCGCCAGCGCAACTTTGTGGCGGATTGCCAGCGCGCGCTGCAAATGCGGGCGGCGCAGGTCGAGATAGCGATAGGCCAGGCGCAGGTCATCCGTCTCTTCGGTGTCATCGAGCGGGAACGGGGGTGTCTCGGCGTGATTGAGAATGGTCACTGTATCGGCCAGCAGCTCAATCGCACCGGTCGGCATGTCTTTGTTCACTTGGGTGCCGCGCGAGCGCACCATGCCGGCGGCACTCAGCACGTCTTCACCGCGCAACTCCTTGGCGGCGGTGTGCGTCGCGCTGTGGGTTGCCGGGTCGAACACGATTTGGGTGACGCCATAGCGGTCGCGGACGTCCACGAAAATCAACTGGCCAAGATCGCGCCGCTTCTTGACCCAGCCGGTGAGAATCACGTGCGTGCCGATGTGTCGCTCACGCAAGTCGCCGCAGGTGTGGGTACGCTGTAAGGCAGGTGTCATCATGCGTGGTGATCCCTATGCTTGAACATCAGTAATCTCGCCGCCGAAAATCTCGAGCGCCTTTTGCACGAGCGGCTCCTGGTGGGCCTGCTGCATCAAGTCGTCGCGCGTCAGTGGCGCGGTCGCGGTGGTGGGCGGTTGTTCACGCACGATATCAAGCGCGATGGGCCGGCTGACGTGCCGGCTGATCTCCGCGATGAGCCGTTCGCGTGTTTTCTTCTGTGCAAGCGCCTGCCACGTCATTTCAGCATCGTGCGGCACCAGCACACGCAACGTGCCGGGGCCGCCGTCGGCTACCGTCACGGGTGCGATCAGCGCATGCAGTTTCGCATCGGCCGTCGCCAAGCCGGCCAGCAACGTTTTCCAAGAACTCGCCAGCGTGGCCTCGCTGCGTGGGCTAGCTGCGGGTGCTGCCGGCGCCGCCGGTTTTGCGGGCCGTGCCGACTGATACGCCGCGGGTGCCTCGCGCACCACCGCCGGCGCCGTCATGGCCGCGCCGTCGAGTGAGTGCAGTCGTTCCAGCATGCTGTCCAGACTGACGCGCCGCCGCGCGCGCAACAGTTTCAAGAGCGCCAGTTCCAGCGCGGTCTGCTTGGCTTCGGTGGCGGCCAGGCGCGGCAATGTTTCCAGCAGGACGTCCATCGAATACAACAATTGTTCTTGCGAGTAGTGCTGGGCGGCGTCCCGCAAGGCGCGCAGCGAATCGGCAGTCTCTTCCAAGACCGTCTCCGGACTGCTGACATGCTGCACCACCAGCATGCTCCGCAGAAAATCCAACAACCCCACAAGAAACTGCTCCGGGTCGCGCCCACGCTCGATGACGTGCTGCACGATACCTAGCGCGCCGGCAACATCCTCGGCCACCAGCGCGTGATGCAGCGCGAAATACGTTTCGCGTTCAGTCCAGCCCAGCAGGGCGGTCACTTCCGCTTCCGTGATGGTCTCGGCGGCCAGGGCCAGCACTTGGTCAAAGACCGAGAGTGTATCGCGCACGCTGCCATCGCCGGCCCGCGCAATGACGCCCAGCGCGCCACGTTCGACGGTCACCCCTTCTGCCGTCGCCACTTTGTCGAGATAGGTTACGAGCGCGTCCCAGGCCACCCGGCGCAGCTCATATTTCTGCACCCGCGACAAAATCGTCGCCGGAATCTTGTGCGGCTCTGTCGTCGCGAAGAAAAACTTGACGTGCGGCGGCGGCTCTTCGAGCGTCTTCAACAGGGCGTTGAAGGCCTCTTTGGTCAGCATGTGCACTTCATCAATGATGTAGACTTTGTAGCGCGCGCTGACCGGCGCAATCGCCACCGAGTCGCGCAGGCGCCGGATTTCCTCAATGCCGCGATTAGACGCGCCATCAATCTCCATCACGTCCAGACAGGTGCCGTCGCGGATCGCCACGCAGTTCGCGCACGTGTCGCACGGCGTCGGCGTCGGCTCGGCTGTGCTTAGGCAGTTCAGCGCTTTGGCCAGAATCCGCGCAATCGTGGTCTTGCCCACGCCGCGCGTGCCGATAAATAGATAGCCCTGCCCGAGGCGACCTTGGGTGATGGCATTCTGCAGCGTGGTCGTGACATGCTCCTGCCCGATCACTTGCGCGAACGTCGGCGGCCGCCACTTGCGCGCCAGAACGGTATATGACTCGTGTGGTATGCTCATGCTATAGTTCTGTGATTATAGTGGAGTCCGCCCGTTTTGTCAATCGCATTGCGCAGGAACGAATCAGGCGCACCGTCGCTAATCAGAGGGAGAAGTGCAAGGCCGGCAGCGCTTTCAATCGACATGTGTTGTCGTTTGCGCATTGCGGAAAATGGTAATGCCAAGGTCGCACAGGACAAACGACACGCACGGTCGTCTGCACTCACCCATTGATGCTGTTGAATGTTTTCGTTTATGGGCGCGACACAGGTTTCACAATACTCAGGTGGTTGCCTGGCCGTGCTTGTCAAAACGCATAGCGCCTGCCCCCCATCTTCCTTGTCCCTATCTTCCTCCGTGCACTCCCCGTTTGATCCCCTTCATTTGGCAAAAGCATTCGCTGTGGTCATTGCCCTTTTTGCCATTTTGGTTGAGTATTTCGTCAGGTAGTCGGTGGCGCGGCTTCTATCCTGAAGGTACAACACGCCGGCGGTCTGTTCTACCTCTGCCTGCGCAGCGAACTCTTTCTGCTCGAATTCGTTGAATTTCTTTCTGATACGGCCGGTGGCAACGAGATACCTCACGTCGGCATATCTGGACACCATCCTGAATGTCCAGTAGGCTGATTTTTTGGTGAACACATTGGAGCCGGTGGCATACGGCGTGGGGATTTGCTGGCTTCCAAAATACCACGGGCTGAATATGCTCGTGCACGGGGTGGCCATCGCCCGCCAGCATAGTGCGCCGATTTCAACCGGTAACCAGCCGCGCAATTGGCACACGACGCTGACTTCGGAGTTGATGGAGCACAAGGTCCGTTCGTCGGTCTGATGCGGTGAACCATTGGTATAGCACCCGGTCAAGTCGTACGTGGTGCCTTCGTAATGGTCCCTGAGGACGGCAATGACATGCTGTGGCTCGATGCCGGCAATGCGGGGATCCAACAGATAATTGGCGCGCCACACCCGACGCGTGTTGTACGGATCATCGAGTTTTGACGGTTCGGCGTACACGGTGGCGAAACGGAATGGCGCGTTGGTGTCACTGTACCAGTTGTTGCTCTTCGCGTAGTCAACAAGGTCGGCAGAGAACATGAAATTGGTGGGATCGTTGAAATCAACCACGTCGATCCGAAAGATGTTCGCGCGCACGCTGACCGCATTGCTTGGCACGCGCTGGGCAACCCATTGTCCATCATACGTCACTTCGACCCACCAGCCTTCGTTGGTGTCGGCGACGCCATACATCGTGCCCGAATCGGCCCCCAGCTTGTAGGCGTGGGCAAGGTCGCCGATGACCCGGACTGCTTCCCTGGCCGATGTCGACCGCTCTAAGGCCAACTGCGTGAATTCCGTCCAGATCAGCCGATTGGTCGTTGCCAGTTCCTCTGGCACGTCCCGGCGATAGGACATGTTGTTCACCACGGCCACTTGGTGTTCATTGATGCCGCTGGTGATATCGCCAGGAACATAGCTTTTCCTGAATATCTTTGTCGCCGTGTAGGCATAGGTCACCGCTGGTTGTGGCACGTTCGTCCCGAAATATGCGGCAAACGTCGCGCCGGGCGCATTGGTCACCCGCGGCACGAAAACGAAATGATGTGCGCAGTAGTTGGCCAGGTCTTCATTGTGTGCCAGGATGACGGATCCGTCCGCCGTGGCGTCCTTACCGACAATGATGGACGAGCACTTCTGGACAGTAGGTGTGCGGCGCGTGGCCGGGGCGCCTGGCGTTACACGGGATTCCTGTGCAGCAAGGTCAGCGCCGGCAGAGAGAAAAGCAAGGCAGGCTGAACCGGCAACGAGAAGGAAAAAGCGGGATTTCATGGCTGACGTTCAATGAGTGTTGGATTAGCTGAACCTGGGGATGTGCCAGTGCATGCAGGCCACGTCATGCTGTCTGCGGAGGCTGCTATCATCGTGTTCCTTGCATTCATGGTTGAATCAGAAAAATGCCGTTCCCCGTCACTTACATGTTTATAGTATATCACAAAACACATTTTGCGTGGGGCAAGGCAACTCGATCCCTTGCATTTCCGAAAACAATATGTGATACTATGGTAGCGTCGTTAATGCAAAACCGTGTCCATGCAACCGGTGGCGGCACAGCGACGAGATAAACTAACCGACACCGTACGACAACTAAGCCTCCGCAAAACCTCCGGTCACTACCATGCTGCGCACCAAGATCCCAATACATTTCTGTGCCGCTGTCTGCATCGTCATTGCTGCGCTGTGTTCCGCTGCGCATGCCCAGAGCAATGCATTTATCAACGCGCCACTGTGCCGCCAGGCGAAATCGTTCACCTGCGGTGTCGGCGCCATGCAGTCTGTCCTCTGCTATTATGGTCTTGAAGTGCGTCAGGATATTCTTGCGAAGAAACTGCATACCACGCCCAATGGCACGCAATTCACGCGCATGATTCAATATGCCCAGTCACAAGGATTTTCTGCTGATTGGAAGACCAACATGTCACTGGCCGAATTGCAGCAGCGCATGGACGACGGCAAGCCCACTATTTTAGCGATCCAGGCCTGGGCGGATAACCCGCCCGTGAACTACTCCAACGACTGGAAGGATGGCCATTACGTGGTGGCGATCGGCTACGACATCACCAACATGTATTTCATGGATCCTTCCACGCTGGGCAATTTCACCTACATTCCCACGCCGGAGTTTCTGAATCGCTGGCATGATAGTAACCGGCGCAAGCCTTTGCCGCAGTTCGGGCTGACCATCAGCAAAGGTGCGCCGGCCTACGATCCTACGCGCATCTTGCGCATGGACTGATAGCGCGGACGCGTAGTAAGAGGAGCTGGTTCAATCGACATTTTCTGTCGTTTGTCTAATCATCTCTGTAACTGTAGTTTCCTTCGATTTTTCCAATCGTCAGCTCAACATTCCTGTCGCGTTGTTCAATCCAAGAGTAAGGCCAATTACTAATGAGAGCGCTTTCTACGTTGCAGTGTACTTGTAGCCGCCCGCGGTGAGGGCGGCTTCTGCAGCCGCGGTCAGCGCCCGCGGCTACAATTGGCATGACACCTAGTAAGCGCATTCATTAGTATGTTGCAAAGATAGAGCCTACAATAGCAAGCATGAGAAGGCTTTTCATAGGTGATTTCAGCATGACTCACTCACATCAAAACCATCTATCAACGATCTACCGCCGCTTATTCCAGCGGCGTGTCTTCGGCGGCGCTGGCGGCCACCGTGCGCATGTCGCGCCCGAGCAGGACGCCGCGCTGGCTCGTTTCCACAAAGGTGATGAACTCCTCGACCTCGGGCAACAACGGCACTTTTTCGCGGACCTCATCCAGCGCTTTCTTGACACTGCGCCGGCCGCGAAAGAATACTTTGTGTACCAGCCGCAGCGCATTGATCGTCGCCGCCGGGAAATTGCGCCGCCGCAAGGCCACCACATTGACGCCGGCAATCGCGCCGTTGCGGCCATTGACAATCATGAACGGCGGCAAATCTTTCGAGATGGCCGAGATGCCCCACATCATGGCGAAGCGGCCAATCCGGCAGAACTGGCGCACGGCCGTCAAGCCGGAAATGAAGCAGCCGTCGTGCACTTCGACATAGCCGGCCATCAGCGCGCAATTGGCCATGATGACTTGGTTGCCGATGATGCAATTATGGCCGACATGCGAGTTGGCCATGAAGAAATTGTCATTGCCAATCACGGTTTCGGTATCGGCCTTGGTGCCAACGTGGACGGTGACGCCCTCGCGGAAAAAGTTGCCATCGCCGATGCGCAAATACGAGAGCGTGCCGAAGGCAAAGCCGAAATCCTGGGGCTCGGCGCCAAGGCAGACCTGCGGATAAATGAGGTTGCGCGCGCCGATGGTCGTGTGGCCCGTGATGCAGGCCTGGCCGAGCAGGCGGGTCTGGCTGCCGATCGTCACGTGCGGGCCGATGAGGCAGAGCGGGCCGATGACGGCGTCATCGGCGATCTGCGCGTGCGGATCTACAACAGCGGTCGGATGGATGTCAGGCATAAAGGTGCTCGTAGTGATTGACAGACAGACGCGGATTGACTATGATACAGTTTGCAGTCCACAGGCCAGCCAGGAGGGATGGCAGAGTGGTCGAATGCGTCGGTTTTGAAAACCGATTTGGGCGCAAGCTCAACGGGGGTTCGAATCCCTCTCCCTCCGCCACATTCGGTACGTCGATGATTGGTAATCGGTGTGTCGGTGTCTGCAACTGAAAACCAGAATCCGAAAACTGAAAACCGAAAACCAGCCCAGCAGCAGCATTCGCCGCATGGAAGCGGCTCCGATCCACGCCGCTGGCGCGACTGGCCCACACCCAGCATTCTTTGCAGCAAGGGATGTTCACAGGGCCAGCACTTCGTTGACTTGCTTCTTCATGCCAAGGAAGGCAGCGTAGACGCCGAAAGTCGGATAGGCGCTGCGCAACGCGCGCAAATTCACCAGCGGATCGTAATTCAAATCTTCGGGCGGCAGCTCATAGCCGACGCAATTGGCAACCAGGTCAATCCGCTTGGTCATCCAGGCTTCGACGAAGACCGGCAACGTCAGGCGTTGGAGCCAGTCCACATTTTCATGGCGGCGAATGACCGGCTGGGTGATGACAAAGGCGGCGCCGGCATCCAGTTTGCGTTTCAACTTTTCGCGCTCGCTGTGCTGCGGCTCGTAGTGATTAAATGCCACGCCATGCACAAACTGGCCGGGATATTCGCGGTTAATATAGCAGATCAACTCGACCGAGGTGATCGTCTGCACGCCGCTGATACCGAGTTCGGCGGGCTCGAGGCGGTGCAGCCGGTCATTGCCGTCGCCGCTGACGACCAGCAGATATTTCAGGCCGCGCTCCGCCATGGCGCGCAGCATGCGATCGAGATCAACCTTGCGGTGAAACGTGTTGAGATGAATCAGCAGGCGTTCGGGCTTGGTCTCGACGCCGGTTGTTTCAATCGTGTCGAGCGCTTCAAAGCTGAGCATGCCGACCGGATTGTCGGTGATGCAAATGACAAAATCGTGGGCCAGCGAGGCGTTGTATTTCTCGGTGAATTTCGCCAAATCGCCTTCGATATCCTCGCTGTCCTGCTTGGGGGTCAGGACTTCATTCAAGTAGCGTTTTGGTTCCAACCAATCTTTCACTGGGCGATCTCCATTGTTTAGGAAGGTGATAATGATTCAAGATAGCGTTGGGCATCTAGCGCGGCCGTGCAGCCAGTGCCGGCGGCGGTGACGGCTTGTTTGTAAATCGGGTCCATGACATCGCCGCAGGCGAACAAGCCAGGCGTGCGTGTCGCGGTCGAGCCGGCGTGGACGGTGACAAAACCATTCTGGTCGAGGTCGGCGAGGTCTTTGACGAGGGCGCTTTGCGGCTCGTGGCCGATGGCGACAAAAATGCCATCGCAGGCGATGCGCTCGGTCGCGCCAGTCTCGGTGTGTTTGAGGAGCGCACCCTGCACGGTCGTCTCACCGAAAATTTCTTCAATGGCATACGGCACCCGCCATGTGATCTTTGGATTGGCGCGGGCTTTTTCCACTTCAATCGGTGCGGCGCGGAAATAGTCGCGCCGATGTACGATAGTGACGGTGCTGGCGAAGCGCGTCAGGAACGCGGCGTCCTCCATGGCGGTATTGCCGCCGCCGACCACCAGCACATGTTTGCCGCGGAAAAACGCGCCGTCACACGTGGCGCAGCCGGAAACGCCGCGGCCATAATACTTCTGCTCGGAAGGAATCGGCAAGCGGCGCGCCTCGGCGCCGGTGGCAAGAATGACACTGGCGCTTTCGTACGTACCGCTGGGCGCCTGCACCTGGAAGTGGTCGCCGTCGTGCGTGACGCGCTCGACTTCCTCGGTCAGCAGACGGGTCTCGAAGCGCTCGGCCTGCTGGCGGAAGAGCTGCATCAGTTCAGCGCCGCTGATCGTGACGGGGAAGCCGGGGTAGTTCTCGACTTCGTGCGAGACGACCAGCTGTCCGCCGGGGACGCGACCTTCAAACAAAATCGGGCGCAGCAGGGCGCGGGCGGTGTAAATCGCCGCCGTGTAGCCGGCCGGCCCGGAACCAATGATGATGACAGTTTCCATGGCAGTGCTCACGTGGTCGGTTGATACTGCTCAATGTAGCGCGAGAACGCGGCGCGGAAGCGTGGCAGGAATGTGGCCAGCGGCTCCTTGACGACCGCGCCCGAGGCGCAGACATGGCCGCCGCCGCCGAATGCGCACGCCAGCGGATTGACATTCACCGCGCTGGACTTCGAGCGCAAGCTGATGCGGACATGCCCGCTTTCGGGCAGTTCCATCAAGGTTGCCGCGATGAGGGCGGAATCGAGCGAGCGTGGGTAGTTGACAAAGTCCTCGACGTCCAAACTAGTGGCATTGTAGCGTTGGAGCGTGTCTTTGGTCAGATACATGAAGGCGCCCGCGCCATTGTTGGTCAGCTCGAGGGTGGCGAGGGCTTCGCGCAGAAGATGCAATTGCGTGACGGGCACACTGTTGTAAACGTGTGATGAGATCGCGGCGATATCCAAACCGGTTTCGAGCAGCACGCGGGCAATATCGAAGGTGCGTGGCGTGGTGTTTTGATAGGTGAAGTTGCCGGTGTCGGTGATAATCGCCGTGTACAAGGCGGCGGCGATGGGCGCGCTGATCGGCGTCGGCAATGCGCGCAGCAGGTCGTACACGATGCAGGCGGCGGCGCTTTCACGCGAGTTGGTGCACGCGAACGTGGCGCTGGTAGCCACCGGCAGATGGTGGTCAATGATCAAGGTGGGCACGCCGGCGACAAAGGCGGCGGGATCAATGGCGGCGCGCTCGGTCGTGGCGGTGTCGAGCAAGACGAGCAAGTCAAATGCGGAAAAATCGTTGTGCAGTGGGGGAGTGATGAGCGGCTCAAGGAAGCGATAGCGGGCGGGCGCTGCTTCCGCGGACCACGCCTGCACGGCGGTGCCGTGCGCGCGCAGGCCGAGCGTGAGGGCGATCATTGAGCCAACGCAATCGCCGTCGGGCCGCACGTGCCCAAGAATCAGGATGCGTGCGGCGGTACGCAGCAGTTGAACAGTGGCAGTGAGGTCAAGGGATTGCATGGCGCCGCGGTCGTCACTGCGGCGGCGCGGCCGGGTGATCGTCGTGGTTGAGCTTGTTGAGCAGGGTGTCGATGCGCAGCGCACGTTTCAGTTCCTCATCGATTTCAAAAATGAGTTCGGGGGTGTAACGCATGCGCACGGCGTGGGCCAGTTTGGCGCGCACAAACGGCTGGGCATGGCGCAAGCGCTGGATGGCGCGCTGTTCCTGCTGCTCGTCGCCCAAGACGGTGAAGAACACGCGCGCATGCTGCATATCTTTGCTGACCACGACGCGTGACAACGTGACCCAGCCCAACGAGGCATGGGTGAACTCGCGCTCGATGATGACACTGAGCGCGCGTTTCACCACTTCATTCAATCGGACAACGCGTTCGACACTCATAGGAGCAGACGGGCTTAGCGTTGCGTCTCCGGCAGCTCCGGCAATTCGCGTTCGAGCTTGTAGGCGCGAATGCGATCACCGGCCTGGACGTCTTTGAAGTCGCGCAGCAAGATGCCGCATTCAAAGCCGGCGCGCATCTCGCGCACTTCATCCTTGATATGCCGCAAGGAATGGATTTCGCCGTCGAACAGTTGCTGTTCACCGCGGAAAACCCGGACGCGATTGCTGCGCTGGATCGTGCCGCTGACGACATGGCAGCCCGCCACCATGCCAGCCGAGAGCTCGAAGACTTGGCGCACATCGGCGACGCCGGTCTCGACGTCCTTGAACTTCGGTTCGAGCAGGCCCAGCAGGGCGCGTTGCAGCTCTTCGCCGACATGGTAGATGACATCGTAGGACTGAATGTCCACGCCTTCGTTCTTGGCCAGCGTGCGCGCACTTTCCGGCACATCGACGCGGAAGGCGACGATGATGGCATTGCTGGCCGACGCCAGCATCACGTCGCTTTCGCTGACATCGCCCGCGCCGGTGTGCAACACGGTGATGCGCACCTCGCCGCTGGCAATGCGCTCGACGACGCCGCGCAACGCCTCGGTCGTGCCCTGAGTGTCAGCCTTGATAATGATCGGCAGCTCTTTGACTGCCTGGGTAGCCATCCGGTGATGGAAGCTTTCGAGGGTGAGTTTTTGGGTATCGACATGGCGCTTACGCTGTTCATCAACGCGCCGCTCATCGACCAGGTCGCGCGCGTGGCGCTCGCTGGTGGCGACGCGGAAGACGGAGCCGGGTGCCGGCAGTTCACTGAAGCCGAGGACTTGGACCGGCATGCTCGGCCCGGCTTCTTCGACGGCTTCGCTGCGGTAGTTCAGCAACGCGCGGGCACGCGCAAAGCAAGTGTTGCAGACCAGCGCGTCACCGCGCCGGAGCGTGCCTTCCTGCACCAACAGCGTCACGGTCGTGCCCTTGGTGGCATCCATGACGGACTCGATAATCACACCGCTGGCGGGCACATCCGCGCGCGCCTTCAGCTCCAGCACTTCGGCTTGCAGGCAGATCATTTCGAGCAGATGATCAAGGCCGTCCTTGGTCACGGCGGAGACACGGCAACAGATTGTTTCTCCACCCCAGTCTTCGGGTGTCAAGCCGCGGTCGGCCAACTGCGAGAAAATCCGGTCAGGATTGGCAGCCGGCAAATCCATCTTGTTGATAGCGATCATAATCGGCACACCGGCCGCTTTGGCGTGGTCCAACGCCTCGAGTGATTGGGGCATCAGGCCGTCATCGGCGGCGACGACCAGGACGGCGATGTCGGTCACCCGCGCGCCGCGCGCGCGCATCGAGGTAAAGGCCTCGTGGCCGGGTGTGTCAATGAAGGTGATCGTGCCAAAGGAGCCGGTGGCTTCATAGGCGCCGATGTGCTGGGTAATGCCGCCGGATTCACCGCCGGCGACATTCGTCTGGCGGATGGCATCCAGCAACGACGTTTTGCCGTGATCGACGTGGCCCATGAAGGTCACCACGGGCGGCCGCGACGGCGCATCGGCATCATCGTACTGTTCCTCGCGCTGTTCGTTGAAAGCGAAATCCTCGAGCGTTTCGCCTGCCTCGGCGAACGAAATCTCCAAGTGTAAATCGAGCGCCAGCAGCTCGACCGTTTCCTGGTCCAGCGCCTGGTTGATCGTGGCCATGATGTTGTGTTTCATCAAGGTGCTGACGATATCACCGACTTTGACGCCGGTTTCCGAGGAAAAATCACGCACGGTAATGGGCACGTCCAGTACAATGCCCTTCTGTTGCTGCAACGGTTTCTGCCCGGGCCGCACGCCGTGCTTGCGCTTACGAAATTGGCGCATGGATGCGGCGCGCTTGGCGGTGGCAACGGCCCGGTCGGCCAGAATTTGGCGCAAGGGCGCGCTGGACGACAAGCGCGGGCGGTTGATCAGATCGTCAATATTATCAACGCCGCCGAAGTGTGGCTTGAGCTTCTTTTTCTGGGCATCATCGGCGGGCGGCTCGACGCGCGGCTCGACGCGCGGCTCCGGACGCGACTCGACGCGGACGCGCTTGGTCAGGGTCTGGGATTGCGCCATTTCAAGTGCCGACTTGATCTCTTCTTCGCGCGTAGAGAGCTTCTTGATGCGGTCGAGCGGCACCATGTCGAGCGATTTTTCCGGTTTGGCCTTGGCGGGCGTGTGCTTGACCGGCTTGCCTGGCTTGGCATGC
>Ga0268276_1001380_pt1 | contig 24153 bp, 18 predicted proteins | sample saktaG_4_FD_190145 | JGI IMG/M metagenome (GOLD analysis project Ga0268276, IMG submission 190145) | Saline water microbial communities from Sakinaw Lake, British Columbia, Canada - sak_2010_1_5_45m | ecosystem: Environmental > Aquatic > Non-marine Saline and Alkaline > Saline ... | reverse complement strand
TGGCTCTTGGTGTGGACAGGGGCGGAGCCGGCGATCAGGGCATGATGATGGGATACGCGTGTCGTGAGACGCCCGAGCTCATGCCGCTTCCGATCATGCTTGCGCATAAACTTGCGCGTAAACTCGCTGAGATGAGGAAGAACGGCAAGCTTAAATATCTCGGCCCCGATGGCAAGAGCCAGGTAACGGTGGAATATCATAACGAAAAACCCGTCAAAGTCACTTCAGTCGTTCTGGCGAGCCAGCATACGGACGAGGCGGTTGATAAGAAAACAGATATGTTTTCGGAAGATGCCAGACATGAGATCATAGACAGGATCGCGAAGCCGGTTTTGAAGGAGTACATCGATAAGGATACGAAGTTTTATATCAATCAGACCGGAAAATTTCTCATCGGCGGGCCGCAGTCTGATACAGGGATGACCGGCCGCAAGATCATAGTGGATACTTATGGCGGCACTGTCTCGCACGGCGGAGGCGCCTTCTCCGGCAAAGACCCGACGAAGGTTGACCGGTCGGCCGCCTATATGGGCAGGTATATCGCGAAGAATCTTGTCGCTGCCGGTATTGCGGACAGACTCTTGATACAGCTGGCGTATGTAATAGGGCATGCGGATCCGCTCTCCATAATGGTGAATACATATGGAACCGGTAAGCTGTCAGATGAAAAAATAGTGAAGATAATAAAGGACCATTTTGAGCTTACTCCGCATGGTATCATAGCGGAGCTGAAGTTGCGCGAATCGGACGGCAGCAGATTTACTCAGACAGCGGCCTACGGTCATTTTGGCAGGGACGAAGAAGGGTTCACATGGGAGATGACGGACCAGGCCAAGGATCTTAAAAAGTACTTGAAATAAACGAGAGCAGGGGCATTCTTAAGGGCGCCATACTGCTGCATACAAAAATTAATGGAGAAGATGATGAAATATGATGTTAAAGACTTAAAGCTGGCAAAAAAAGGCAAGCTGCGCATAGAGTGGGCGAACGAATACATGAAGGTGCTCCAGCTTATACGCAGGCGTTTTAAAAACGAGAAGCCCTTGAAGGGTCTGAACGTGGCGTGCTGTCTCCATGTGACTACGGAGACGGCCAACCTGGCTCTCACTTTGAAGGAAGGCGGAGCCAACGTATTCGTCTGCGCGTCCAATCCTCTAAGCACCCAGGACGACGTGGCGGCCTCCATGGTCAAGGATATGGGGATATCGACGTTTGCCATCAAGGGAGAGGACAATAAGACGTACTACAGGCACATCGAGAGCGTCCTCAAAGCCAATATTCATGTTACGATGGACGACGGCGCGGACCTCGTCTCGATGATACATAAGACCAAAAAAGAACTGGCCGAAGATATAATCGGCGGGACCGAAGAGACGACGACCGGCGTGATAAGATTAAGGAGCCTCGAGAAGCAGGGGCTTCTCATGTACCCGATAATCGCGGTAAATGACGCCTCCACAAAGCACCTCTTCGATAACAGATACGGTACCGGCCAGTCTACATTAGACGGTATCATAAGGGCGACGAACGTCCTTGTCTCGGGTTCTCAATTTGTAGTCTGCGGCTACGGATGGTGCGGCAGGGGCGTAGCGATGCGCGCCAGAGGCATGGGAGCCAATGTAATAATAATTGAAATAGACCCCATGAAGGCTCTCGAAGCGGTTATGGATGGTTACAGCGTGATGCCTCTTAAAAAGGCGGCCAGTATCGGAGACGTGTTTGTCACTCTTACCGGGGATATAAACGTAATACGAGGAGAGCATTTTAGAGTCATGAAGGACGGGGCGATCGTCGCCAACTCCGGGCATTTTAACGTAGAGCTTGATATCCCGTCACTCGAAAAGATGTCCGTAAAGAAGAGAACGGTCCGGGAGTTCGTGGAAGAGTACACTCTCAAGGGCGGCAAGCGTATAAATCTTTTAGGCGAAGGTCGGCTTATCAATCTGGCAGCAGCGGAAGGCCATCCGGCCAGCGTCATGGATATGAGTTTTGCGAATCAGGCGCTCTCGTGCGAATATATGGCTAAAAATTACAAGAAGCTTGAAAAGAAGGTATATAATGTGCCCGATCTTCTGGACAAGAAGATCGCGAAACTGAAGCTGGAATCATTGGCCATCTATATAGATACGCTGACCAAAGAGCAGAAGGAGTATCTGGATAGCTGGGAGGTGGGAACTTAGTTAGTTGATAATTCATAGCTAATAGTTGATAGCTATTGGTAGATGCTGAATTGAGCCACTAAAGACGGAAGGAGAAGTCATTAATATGGGCAGGAAAGCGATCGACATGGACAATCTGGTGATGGATCTTGTATTGGCTGCGAACATTGACGAGAAGACCAAAGTGGCGAAGAAGATAACGGACATCGCTTATAAGAACGGTATCTACTCTTCAAGCATAAACGGACTCTATATGGCCCGGGGCAAGGGAGAGTTTCCCGGGACCTTTACCGTGCCCGCTATAAACTTAAGGACGCTGACCTACGATCTCGCCAAGGCGATCTTCAGGGTGGCCAAGCGGAACAACGCCGGAGCTTTTATCTTTGAAATAGCGAAATCGGAGATGGGGTATACTGATCAGCCTCCGGTCGAATACGTAGCGGTATGTCTTGCCGCGGCTGTAAAGGAGGGATGGGCGGGGCCCATATTCGTCCAGGGTGACCATTTCCAGGTGAACGCGAAAAATTATAAAGAGAACCCGGAAAAAGAGCTCGACTCGTTGAGAGCCATAATCATAAAGGCCATGGAAGCCGGATTCTACAATATAGACATAGATTCATCGACAGTCGTTGATTTGACCAAACCGAGCATAAAGAGGCAGCAGAAAGACAACTATGAAATATGCGCTATCCTCACCAACTTTATAAGAAGGAATCAGCCCAGGGGTATAGAGGTTTCCGTGGGCGGCGAGATAGGTGAGGTCGGCCATCAGAACTCTACTCCCGAAGACTTGAGGGCCTTCATGGAAGGCTTTAATAAGAAGCTCAGGAAGGGCAGGACCGGGATAAGCAAGATCAGCATACAGACGGGCACTTCCCACGGCGGGGTCGTTCTGCCGGACGGCACGATAGCGAAGGTGAAGCTCGATTTCGATACTTTAAGTAAGCTGTCAAGAATAGCGAGGGAGGAGTACGGGATGGCCGGAGCGGTCCAGCACGGAGCCTCTACGCTGCCCGCCGAGGCATTCGGAAAGTTCCCGGAAGCCGGCGCGGCCGAAGTGCACCTGGCTACGGAATTCCAGAACATGGTATATGAGTCAAGCCATTTCCCGAAGGAGCTGAAGGATAGGATCTACGATTGGCTGAAGAAGACTCTAAGTCCCGAGAGAAAAGCGGACCAGACCGAGGAGCAGTTCATCTACTCGACCAGGAAGAAAGCTCTTGGCCAGTTCAAAAAGGATATAATGGGCCTGCCCAAGGAGACCAGAGGCGCCATAGCGTTGGAGATAGAGAATAAGTTCGAGTTCCTCTTCGAAAAACTGAACGTCAAGAACACGAGAGACCTCACCTCGAAGCATGTGCCATTAAAGAGGGTGATATCCAGGAAGAGGTCCCCTTCGGAGCATGTGGAGTTGAGCGGGGAAGGCGCGGACTGATTAGTTGATAGTTTATAGTCAGTTGTAGATAGGGCACCCTTAAGGGTGCCCTATCTTATTTTATGCTTTGTTTTATGCGCGTTTATTAAGCAGATAGATACCGACCCCGGCAAAGATCACATTGCCCGACCATGCGGCTATGACCGGTGGAAGTATGCCGGCCTTTCCAAGGGCGAGTGATATGGCTATGATAGCGTAGTAGAGCAGTCCTATAACTATGCTCATTCCTATTCCTACCATCACTCCGCCGCGCATCGTAAGAAGGGCGAACGGGGCCGCCACCATGATTATTATAAGGCTTATGAACGGGAACGCGATCTTATAGTTAAGGTCCACAAGGAGGTTTCTGGTTATCTTTATTCCTGAGCCAAGGAAGTTCTTTATGTAGCTATGCAGCTCCTTGTAACTCATGAATTCCGCCTTCAGCTCTTTATTTGCGAAGTCCCTGGGCCTCTCCTTAAGCGGTATTATCTTCTCGTTGTAAAATATCGGCGGCCCCAGCATTTTCCCGGCATTATCCACTTTATACGTTATAACTTTAATGAACTTCCAATCGTTTCCCGTCCATATGGCGTTATTGGCCGTGATCTTAAGCACTAGATTTTCATCTGTGTCATGTTCGTGGATTATGATATCGCTCAGCTTCTTCTCCGCGGTATTGTAACTTCTGGCGAAGACTATCCTGTTTCCCGTGCCGTATATCGCGACATTTTTTATCACCTTAAGCTGTTTGTCGGAGTCTTTGCGCTTCTCCAGCTCTTCGCGGCGTATCATCTGAGATATCTTGGATGTGAGCGGTATGACCCTGTCGCTGATCATGAAAGTGAACACGCTTATCAAAAACCCCAGGACCAATAGCGGCGTGAGTATGCGCCACAGGCTTACGCCGCTTGACTTCATGGCGATGATCTCATTATTCTTGTTCAAGCCGCTCAGCACATATATGGTGGAGAGCAATGCCGCCATGGGCATGATCTGCACGAATATGGTGGGGACATAGTAGAAATAAAAGGCTATCACTGACCCGAACGGTATATTGTACGTCACGATGTCGTCTATGAAAGAGAATATATCTATGATGACGGCCATTATGACAAAGACGAAGAGGCACCATAAGAAAGAGCTTAAAAAACTTTTGGCCATATACCTGTCTATTATCTTCATATGCCTCTTGCCAGCGTAAAAGACGTTACGCTCTTCGCGCCGCCGCTCAAGAGGGCCTTCGCGCACTCCTCGAGCGTGGAACCGGTCGTCATTATGTCATCTACCAGAAGTATATTTTTATCTTTGATCTGAGCCCCGGGTGAAAGCGTGAAAGCGCCATCAAGATTCTCAAGCCTCTCACTCTTCGACAGCTCGTTCTGGTAACGCGTCCTACGGGTCTTCTCCAGGGTGTTCGCTAGTAAGAGCGAGTACTCTTTCGAAACGGGACCGGCCAATAGCAGCGATTGGTTGAACTCTCTTTCCCTGAGGCGCTCTTTGTGAAGCGGAACCACTGTAACCAGGTCGACCTCCGCGATCTCGGGGTTATCCTTTATATAGTCTATCATGAGCTTTGAAAATATTCCGGCAAGGACCGTCTTACCTTTATATTTGAACCGGTGGACAAGCTCCTTTAGCGCGCCGTCATAGAGACAGGCCGAGTACGCCTTAACGGGCAGATCGCCCAGCTCAAAGGGCGGCATAGCGTTACGATTTATAGAGGATATGCAGCGCCCACAGAGGTGAGGCTCGTTCATCGCCTCGAGCGGCGTCTGGCAGCCCAGGCAGTGGAGCGGGTAGAAGAGGTTAAGAAAATTTTTCGCGATCACCTTCACGGCTTGCATCCCGGTATTATATCTTGTTATGGCTCAATGGTCAAGGCCGCCTAATAAGCCTGTTGGGAATTTCAGAATTTTAGAATTTTGGGGACGTTTCACTTTGCCCTAATAGAATTTTGGGGACGTTTCACTTTGCCCTAACAGCTTGTAAATAGTAGAGTTACAAACACTGTCAATCCACACTCTTTTTTGATTCCGCGATCCTTGACAAAATCAGGTCCCTGTATCTTCGCTGGCGCTCTTCCGCGGCCCTACCCATATCTTCATATATCGGACTGGTATCTACAATAGCATTGGCCTCACCAAAAGCATAGTGGCGATAACTGCTCCACCTATATTCCGACGGATCACTAACCAGCCCAGCCTCTACGGGATTTTTCTCAACATACAATGCCGCCGTAAGCAGGTATTGGTCATCTTTTATAACGAAACTCTTAAATCTGCCTTGCCACAAATGTCCGACATATCTATTCTTTCGCCTGTAATAATGATGGTAGGAGAGAGAGATACCCTGCATGACTTTTGAGATATCGGTGTTTTCTGTTATCCTCAAAATAAGATGAACATGATTTTTCATCAGCGCGTAATGGTATAGATAAAAAGCTAAATTTTTCTTATACCGAGCTAACAGTGACTCAAAACGAATATAGTCACCATCCCTTCTAAAGACGCATCTTTTATTATTGCCTCTTATAGTGATATGAAAAACTCCGCATTCCGGAACCATTCTTGGGCCTCTTGGCATAAACACCTCCTATACTATAAGACGGAAAAAATGGTCAAATTGTTGCAAACTATTTTAAAATAATTTCAGCTGTGGACTAAGTGCGATTGTAACTCATTGAAAATGAAGAAGATATAGCAAGGTGAAACGTCCCCATAAGCTGTTACAAAATCTCTTGTATTGAAAATATAGCCCGGTTTGTCTATAATAAGGAGCTATGGCGAAGACGAGACAGGCGTGGGGAACGAGGATCGGGATCATAATGGCTGTCGCGGGAAGCGCGATAGGACTGGGGAATTTCCTGCGTTTCCCTGTGCAGGCCGCATCTAACGGCGGCGGAGCATTCATGATACCCTACTTCGTATCGCTCTTCCTTCTCGGCATCCCGCTTATGTGGATAGAGTGGACCCTCGGACGGTTCGGTGGGGGGTTCGGCCACGGCACAGCTCCCGGTATATTCCATACCATGTGGGAGAAGAACCGGTTCATTAAGTATTTCGGTGTCATAGGGATATTCGGGCCCCTGGTCATATTGATCTACTATACCTATATAGAGTCCTGGACGCTCGCCTACGGCTGGTTCGCGATAACCGGAAAATACGCCTCAGCGACCACCCAAAGTTCGATGAAATCTTTCTTAAGCGGATTTCAGGGCCTGGAGAAGAACAGCTTCTTTTCGAGTCTCGCCCCCGCGTACACCTTCTTTCTGATAACATTTTTGGCAAATATGGCGGTCATATACTACGGGATAAAGGGCGGAATAGAGAAGCTCTGCAGGATCGCTATGCCGCTCCTTTTCATATGCGGCGTAATAGTCATGGTGCGAGTCCTTACTTTAGGGGCGCCGGATCCCGCCAAGCCTTCCTGGAATATAGTTAACGGGTTCGGTTTTTTGTGGAACCCCGATTTTTCGGCGCTTAAGTCCGCCAAGGTATGGCTTGCGGCGGCGGGGCAGATATTCTTTACTTTGAGCGTCGGAATAGGCGTCATACTTACCTATGCCAGCTATCTCTCGAAAGGGGACGATGTCGTATTGTCGGGCCTCTCGGCCGTCGGCACGAATGAATTTGCCGAGGTTATCATAGGCGGCAGCATAATAATACCGGCGGCGTTCATCTTTTTTGGTCCGGCCGGCACGGAAGCGATAGCCAGGTCCGGCGCGTTCAACCTGAGTTTTGTGACGATGCCGCTGATATTCGGCAAAGTCATGAACGGCGCCTTCTTCGGCTGCGTATGGTTTTCGCTCCTATTTCTTGCGGGGATAACCTCAGCCGTATCGCTCGCGCAGCCGGCGGTTGCGTTCCTGGAGGATGAATTTAATATTTCAAGAAGGAGAGCGGTATCGATACTGGGAACCGCCTTATTTATCTTCTGCCAGCCGGCCATATTCTTGATAGGCAAAGGAGTGGTTAATGAGCTCGACTTCTGGGGCGGTACATTCTGCCTCGTCCTTTTTGCCACGGTAGAGACTATTCTATTCGCGTGGGTCTTCGGGATGGAGCGCGCCTGGAAGGAGATACACCACGGTGCCGATATGAAGATCCCGAGAGTGTACAAATTTATAATAAAGTACGTAACGCCGCTATTTCTTATAGTGATACTCATATCCTGGGCTTACCAGGAGTGGTGGCCCATGATACTCATGAAGAATGTGCCGGCGCCGGACAGGCCTTTCGTTCTAGCGACCAGGTTCGCGCTGATCGCTTTATTTATTGTGTTGGCGGTTTTGGTCAAGGTCGCGTGGATGAAGAAGAGGAGGCAGGCGAAGACATGAGGCTTTCCGGCTGGATCTTCATAACTATCTCATGGACTTTCATATTGACCCTCACCACGTTCTGTTTTTACAGGATCTTCACAAAGAAAAAGATCGAATAGAGCCTTATGCCCAAGACAGATATAAAAAATATTTCGAAGGATGGGCTTAAAAGTGAGCTTGTCAGGATAGGCGAGAAGCCATACAGGGCTACTCAGGTCTTCAGGTGGCTCTATAAGGTGGGCGTGAAGTCCTTCGACGAGATGACCGATCTCAACAAGGAGCTGCGCGAAAAGCTGAAAGAGAAATTTCATATTACAAAGGTCGTCGCCCTCGATTCGAAGCGCTCTCTCTCTGACGGCACCACCAAGTATCTGCTCAAACTGGAAGACTCGCAGACGATAGAGTCGGTGCTTCTCCCGGAGGACGAGAGGACGACGCTTTGCCTTTCGTCACAGGTCGGCTGCAAATTCGCCTGCTCATTCTGCGCCAGCGCCCCGTTCGGGTTCGTCAGAAACCTGAAGGCCTCGGAGATACTGGACGAGGTCCTCTTTATAAAGGCCCATAACAAAGACCGGACCATCACCAATATTGTCTTCATGGGGATAGGCGAGCCGTTGGATAATTACAACAATGTGATGAGAGCGATAAGGATACTTAACGACGAAGATGCCTTCAAGATAGGCGCCCGCAGGATAACGATATCCACCTGCGGGATAATTCCCGGCATGGAAAGAATAGCCGGCGAAAAGATTCAGATCGAGCTCTCTGTCTCTTTGCATTCGCCCGATGACAAAATACGCTCCAAACTGGTTCCCATAAATAAGAGATATCCGCTGAACGATCTAATATCCGCCTGCAAAGATTATACCGAAGAGACCAAGAGGATAATAACGTTCGAGTATGTACTGATAAAGGGAGTGAACGCTTCGGAAGGCGACGCGTTCAAGCTGGCCAGGCTCCTGACAGGGCTTAATTGTAAAGTAAATCTAATATCCTATAATCAGATCAGGGCCAAAGGTTACGAGGCTCCCGGTACGGAAGGTGTAAAAGATTTTTTCAGGACGCTGAAGAGCCGCGGCGTAAATGTGATGCTGCGTAAGTCTAAAGGCGAGGATATAGACGCCGGCTGCGGGCAGTTGAGGATATCAAAGCTATGAGTAAGAGAGATAACGTATTAAGGCATATCGCGTTCTTCTTTTCGCTAGCCTTATACCTGACACTGCTGCCCATAATACTCTCCTATTCACTCGGCTACCATATAGATTTTCACAAGCTCGTAATATACAAGACGGGCATACTCTCTTTAAGGAGCACGCCATCGGGCGCGTCCATTTATATAAACGGTAAGCTCCATTCTGATATCACGCCCGCCAGGATAGAGGAGCTGAGGCCCGGGGTCTATCCCGTGGAGGTAAAGAGAGAGGGCTTCTACCCGTGGCAGAAAGAGCTGGCTGTCCGGCCCAATATGGTTACCCGGGCGGAGAGCATACTGCTCTTTCCTACGCTGCAGGTAACGGAGAAGGTGAGCGACCGTGAAACGGATAATTTCTTTATACCGGACGACAGAAGTCAGGTCTATTACATGACGAGGTCCGGTCTATACAAATCTAATATGGACGGAGCGAACCCTAAGAAGCTTTCCTCTTACTCGGCGTGGCCATCCGAAATCACGGGAAAGAAGCTCTCCCCGGACGGCAGGAAGATCCTCTATTTTAACGGGAACGGCATATGGATAATCTACTTGAGCAGGCTCAGGCTAACAAAGGACGGCGACGCCGCGGAAGTGGAAGAGGTCTTAAAAGGTTCGGGCGCCATAAAGGAAGCATTCTGGCATTCGGACTCTAACCATATAATTTTTGTCTCCGGCAAAGATATAAATGTACTGGAGATAGGAAAAGGGGGAGGCAAAAATATAGTCACCCTCAATAGGTGCGCTCACCAGCCGAAGGGGGTATATTACGATACATACAACGACTCGCTATATTTTAACGACTCTCCGGACGGCAAGAGCATCCTGTACAGGCTTGACCTGAGAGAGAAGTTTTTCGGAAAACTTATGGAACGCATCAAGAAGGAGTTCGATATCATATATGACCAGAGATGAGAGACTTCGCAGATTCTTCGAAATAGTGCCGGGATTCATGACATGGTCCACTATCCTGGGGCTCATACTATTCTCCGTATTTAAACCGCTGTGGGTCGCGGTATTCATAATATGCTTCGATCTCTACTGGGTTATACGCGTCGGATATTTTACTACGCTGCTAGTTTTTGCCTACAGGAGGCTGAACGCCGAGAAGAAGACGGATTGGCTCAAGAAGTGCAGATCGCTCGAGGCCAGCGGCTCTTTAAATTACAGCAGCATATATCACGCCATATTGTTCCCCGCCTACAAGGAGGGCCCGGAAGTTTTGGCCGCATCCATAAACGCCCTCATCGACTCCAATTATGACAAGAAGATGATGATAGTGGCGCTTACCATAGAGGAGAGGGCCGGCGACGCCTGTTGGGAGAACGCAAAAGAACTTCAGGAAAGGTTCAAGGGCGTCTTCTTACACTTCATTGTAACGAGGCATCCGGACAGCATGAAAGGCGAGGCGAAGACGAAGGGCGCGAACGCCACCTGGGGTGCGATGGTCATCAGAGAGTTCGTGGATTCAAAAAGAATAGATCACGAGCATGTGGTCATGTCGTGCTTCGATGCCGATACTTGCGCCGAGCGTGAGTACTTCTCCTGTCTTACCTATCACTATATAACAAATCCGAAAAGGACCCGCTCAAGTTATCAGCCGATACCCGTATACAATAACAATATATGGTACGCGCGCTCGATAGCCCGCGTCATCGAGCTCGGCTCAAGCTTCATGCAGATGATAGAGACGATGAGGCTGGAGAAGTTCGTTACCTTCTCAAGCCACAGCATGAGCTTCAAGACGCTCGTGGATGTTGGATACTGGCCCGTCGATATGATCTCGGACGATTCCGTCATATACTGGAAATGCTTCCTATATTTCGACGGGGACTATTCCGTGATGCCGATGTATGTTACGGTATCCCTGGACGTCGCCACGGAGAAGGCTATAATACCCACGATAATAAAACAGTACAAGCAGAAGCGCCGCTGGGCGTGGGGCGTGGAGAACTTCCCGTATCTCATGATGGGCTTCACGAAGAACAGGAAGATACCTCTATTTAAGAAGATACGCCGCGGCTTCCATCTTTTTGAGAGCCATTACACCTGGGCCGTATGGGCCATCATAGTGACTTTCATAGCGCCGCTGCCGCTGATATTCGGCGGAGGTATATTCAGGCAGACGACGATGGGGTATTCTCTCCCGAGCGTCGCGGCCGCGCTCTTCAGGATCACGACGCTGACGCTTTTTATATGTATGCTTATGAGCATAAAGCTGCTGCCGCCAAGGCCCAAAGATGTCAAGCGCCAGAAGCGGCTCGTCATGTTCACCCAGTGGCTCCTGGCGCCTCTCTTGGCGGCATTCGTAGGCTCGACTCCGGCCATAGACGCGCAGACCCGGCTGATGCTAGGTAAGTATATGCATTTTCACGTCACAGAAAAGATCCGGCACGGGATCACATCAAATTAGTCCAAATTATTTCTTGCATTGGTAAAAGATTTATGGTAAATTTCTAACTGATGAGTAAATATTTAGGAGTTGTGATAGGAGCTGTCACGGTAATCTTCGGTATCAGGGGATTGATCACCTGGCGGGGCGATTTTCTTATGGTGCTGAAAGGATCTTTGCCGGCGGCCCTTATACTGGGCGGAGCGATAGCGGTAATAGCGGGAATCAGCGAAATAAGAGACGAGCTCTCCTCGAAAAGAGAAGAGAAGAGATAGTTTTCCCACCACTACTAATTGTGCCAACCAATAAAAAAACCACAATATATGGTATTTTTTCTTGACTTGTTCCGCGCTTGTGATATACTCGCTAGAGTGAAAAAATTAATGTGGAGAGGTCCTTCGAAAATCTGGAGGTGATGTGAAATGCGCGGTAAAGTAGATGTGAATAAGGAGTTATCGGCCAACGCGATGAAGGTTCTCGAAAAGAGATACCTGAAGAAGGACGCAAAAGGCCAGCTGATCGAAACGCCCGAAGAATTGTTCCGGCGTGTCGCGAAGAATATAGCTATGGCGGACTTATATTACGGTAAGAGCGAGGCGGATATAAAGAAGTCGGAAGAAGAATTTTTTGAAATGATGGTGCGGCTCGAATTTTTGCCGAACTCGCCAACACTCATGAACGCAGGAAGGGACCTGCAGCAGCTCTCCGCGTGTTTTGTCCTGCCGATAGAAGATTCGATGGAAGCGATTTTTGAAACTATTAAGGATACTGCCATAATACATAAATCCGGCGGTGGAACGGGATTCAGTTTTTCGAGATTGAGAGCCAAGAACTCTCCGGTGCGCTCTACCGGTGGGATATCGAGCGGCCCGGTCTCATTCATGAAGGTATTTAACGCGGCAACCCAGGCCGTGAAGCAGGGCGGGACGCGGCGCGGGGCAAATATGGGGATATTGCGGGTGGACCATCCGGACATCCTGGAATTCATCTCCTGCAAAGAGAACGACAAAGAGATAACGAACTTCAATATATCGGTGGCGCTCACCGAAGAGTTCATGAAGAAGGCGCTTGCCGGAGAAGATTACGACCTGATCGATCCCAAGACCAAAAGATCGGTCCAGAAGCTGAATGCAAAAAAAGTTTTCGACATGATCATCCAGATGGCGTGGAGGAACGGGGAACCTGGCATAATATTCATAGACAGAGTGAACAAAGATAATCCGACGCCCAAAGTCGGCCAGATCGAATCTACGAATCCCTGCGGGGAGCAGCCTCTTCTGCCGTATGAAAGCTGTAACCTTGGCTCTATCAATCTCGCAAAGATGATCACGGAAGAGAAGAAGATAGGCTGGGATAAGCTTTCAGAGACAATAGGGAAGTCGGTTCACTTCTTGGACAACGTTATAGATATGAACTCCTACCCGCTAAAGAAGATAGATGAGATGACGAAGTCCAACAGGAAGATAGGGCTTGGAGTCATGGGGTTCGCGGACATGCTTCTCATGATGGGCATAAGATACGATTCGGAAGACGCGATCGCGCTGGCCGAAAAGCTGATGAAATTCATATTGGACTCTTCGCGTCATGCCTCTCAGGGCCTGGCCAAAGAGAGGGGAGCTTTCCCCAACTTTAAAGGAAGCATATATGACAAGAAGGGCGCCAAGCCTCTAAGGAACGCGACCCTTACAACCATAGCCCCTACAGGAACGCTCTCGATAATAGCGAACTCTTCAAGCGGCGTTGAGCCCGTCTTCGCCATTACCTATATAAGGAACATAATGGACAACACGAAGATGATAGAAGTGCATCCGTACTTCCAGGAGGTGGCCGAAAGGAGAGGCTTCTACAAGCCGGAGACGATGAATCTCATCGCCCAGAATGGTACTATACGCGGCGTTCCCGAAGTGCCGGCCGATGTACAGCAGCTCTTCGTTACCGCCCATGACATAGAGGCGATATGGCACATAAGGATGCAGTCCGCATTCCAGAAATATACGAACAATGCCGTTTCAAAGACGGTGAATCTTCCGTCTGAGGCTACTTTGGAAGATGTAAAGACCATCTACATGCTGGCTTACAAGAGCGGCTGTAAAGGCGTCACTATATACAGAGATAAATCGCGCGATGAACAGGTGTTGAATATACCTTCCGACGATACCAAGGGCCAGCAAAAGGCTCAAGCGAGGGTCAAAATAAGCCCGCGCCCGAGGCCGCCGGTGATAGTGGGAACGACCACCAAGATAGCGACAGGATGCGGCAATCTCTACATAACCATCAATGAAGATGCGGACGGCCAGCCTTTTGAAGTATTCATGCATATGGGCAAGGCTGGCGGATGCGCCATGAGCCAGTTGGAGGCCATAGGGCGCCTGGTCTCTTTAGGCTTGCGCAGCGGCATAGAGGTGGGCTCCATAGTCGAGCAGCTTCGCGGAATAAGATGTCCTTCACCCAGTTGGGAGAAGGGCGGAAGGATATTCTCGTGCAGTGACGCGATTGCCAGGGCCATTGAACAGAGGGCGCAGGAGACGAAGAATAAAAAAGCCTCCAACGATACCGTCAGCGCAAGCGAGACTACCACGGAGACGTCACAGCCGGACGCCTCAGGAGGTAATTCAAAGACGACCACTATGAAGAAGGCCGGTAATATAGTCGGCGTATGCCCGGATTGCGGCGGAGCGCTGTGGCACATAGAGGGCTGCATGGTATGCAAGTCCTGCGGTTATTCAAAGTGCGGATGAAATTGAGATATTAAAGAAATTTTCACCTGGCACTTGCAAAAATCGATTTTTGTGGTAGAATTATCTTAATAATAGGGTATATTGTCTGCATTCATTTCATTAAGGTATGAGAAAGGGAGGTGGCGTGATGGACAGATTGGCTCTGATAGTTGCCGATCCTGTAAAGGCGATGTTGATCAAGATCTGGAGTTATGTTCCTACCATTATAGGTGCGATCATAATACTGGTTATCGGTTGGATCGTTGCTAAATTCATTGAGGCCATAGTTGTAAGAGCGTTAAAGGCTGCCCGTCTTGATGTAGTAAGCGATAAGGCAGGCCTCGCCAATATGCTGGCACAGGGCGATATAAAATGGACATTGTCCGAACTGATAGGTGTGATCGTATACTGGGTGATCATACTGTCGGTATTAGCATCCGCTCTCAGTGCTCTGAATCTGACTGTCGCGGGAGAGCTGTTATCGAGATTAGTAGCCTATGTCCCGAATATAATAGTCGCGATATTCGTGCTTGTGCTGGGATCGTTCCTGGCGACCTTCGTTGCCGGAATAGTCCGCACCACAGTGAGCAACGCCGGGATAGGAAACGCGAAACTGCTTGCGAAGATCACGCAGACGGTCCTGGTCATATTCGCGGTTATAATAGCTATCGAGCAGCTGAACATAGCGACCGCATTCATAGCCTTCGCGGTCAATATAATACTGGCGTCCGCAGGGCTCGCCGCGGCGCTCGCTTTCGGCTTGGGATGCAAGGATATTGCCGGAAAAGCGATGCAGGGTATGTTGGATAAGATAAAAAAATAAACTAGCAGTATAGTTTCAACACAAAAAGGGTGCTTCAAATAGAAGCGCCCTTTTTGTTTCCCACCTCAAATATCGGAATACCCGGTGGCCGCCTTCCGCTTGCCGCAAATTGCATTAGGCATGCAATTTGCTATGTAAAAATTCTGACAAAAATTTTAACTTCTTTCAGGAATTTAAAATTTTTCCTGTACCGCCACAAGGTGTCAGAATTTTTGACAGTCGCTCCAGGCTGGGCCACCGGGTATTCCGCCTAAGAATTGAAGGAGCGACAGGGGGTAGAATTTTGCTCTCATTTATGCTACAATAGGAACTCTCAAATCGGAGGGTAGTGATGAAGAAATTGGTACTATTGAGGCACGGAGAGAGCACCTGGAACAGGGAGAACCGCTTTACCGGATGGACCGACGTGGACCTTTCCGAGAAAGGGCTTGTAGAGGCTAAGAAGGCCGGCGAGGTGCTGAAGAGAGAAGGGTTCGTCTTTGATGTTGCGTACACCTCGGTCCTTAAGAGGGCGATAAGAACGCTATGGATGACCCTCGATGAGATGGACCTCATGTGGATACCCGTATATAATTCCTGGAGGCTCAATGAGCGTCACTACGGAGCTCTTCAGGGGTTGAATAAGGCCGAGATGGCTTTAAAGTACGGTGAAGAGCAGGTCCTTATCTGGAGGCGTAGTTACGATATCCGTCCGCCCGCGCTTGAAGTTACAGATCCAAGATACCCGGGAGTTGATCCCAAATACAGAGATCTCGCCAAGAAAGATATACCTGCCACAGAATGTTTAAAAGATACGGTAGCGAGGTTTCTGCCCTATTGGCATGAGACTATGGCGCCGGCTGTCAAATCGGGCAAGCATGTCATAATAGCCGCCCATGGTAACAGCCTGAGGGCCCTGGTAAAGTATCTGGATAATGTTTCGGATAAGGATATCGTAGGATTGAATATACCTACAGGCCTGCCGCTCATCTACGAGCTTGAGGACGATTTAAAGCCGATCAAAAATTATTATCTCGGAGATCCGGAGGAAGTCAGGAAAGCGATGGAAGCTGTTGCAAATCAGGGTAGGGCGAAAAAACAGCTGTAAGTTATAAGCCTTAAGCTGTAGGCATAAAGCTTATAGCCTAAAGCTAAAAATGGAGACGGAATGCTGAAGATCAAAAGGGCTCTGATAAGCGTGTCGGATAAGAGAGGTCTTGAAGATCTCGTAAAAGCGCTCAGCAAGTTCGATGTAGAGATGCTATCTACCGGCGGGACGGCCAGGATTATACGTGATCTTGGTATTAAAGTAAAGGACGTCTCAGAGCATACCGGTTTTCCCGAGATGCTCGACGGCCGGGTCAAAACTCTCCACCCGAAGGTGCATGCGGGCCTGCTCGCATTAAGGGAAGATAAGGAGCACATGGAGACCCTGAAGAAGCATGGTATCGGTCTCATAGACATGGTAGTGGTAAATCTATATCCGTTCGAAAAGACGGTATCGAAGCCCGGCGTAAAACTTGAAGAGGCTATAGAGAATATAGATATAGGCGGACCCTCGATGCTGAGGAGCGCGGCCAAGAACCACAAGTCGGTCTGCGTCATCTCTGACCCATCCGACTATGCCCGTGTCATAGAGGAGATGGGAAAGAACTCCGGAGGTATTCCAGAGAGTCTGCTTGTGGAATTGGGCAGGAAAGTCTTCGCGCGCACCTTTGCCTACGACGCCGCCATATATAAGTATCTTACAAATAACGAACTACAGACCGCACGCGTCGAAGACGCGTTGCCCCCGACTTTAAACTTAAGTTTCACGAAGTTACAAGACCTGCGTTACGGCGAGAACCCTCACCAGAAGGCCGCTTTCTATAAGGACGGATCGAGCGATGGGGCCGGCATCGCCGGCGCCGTGCAGCTGCACGGCAAGGAACTCTCGTTCAATAATATAATCGATCTTAACGCGGCATTAGAGATAGTGCGGGAGTTCGATAAGCCCGCGGCGGCGATAATAAAGCATACGAATCCATGCGGGGCGGCTACAGCGAAGAGATTGACCGAGGCTTATATGGATGCGCTCGATTGTGATCGCTTAAGCGCGTTTGGAAGCGTTGTGGGATTCAACAGGACGGTCGACGCGGAACTTGCGGTTACGATCATTAAGGAAGCCGATTTTGTAGAGTGCATCGTGGCGCCGTCCTATGAATCAAAAGCTCTTGAGCTGTTGAAGACCAAGAAGAACCTGAGACTCATAGAGGTAAAGAATTTTGGTGAACGTACGGCAAAGCGCGGCATGGATATGAAGAGAGTCACCGGAGGGCTCCTTTTGCAGGAGAAGGACTCTCTTTGCGTAAACGAGGCCGACCTTAAGGTAGTTACAAAAGTGAAACCTACAAAAGAGCAGCTGCGTTCCATGCTATTCGGTTTTGTTATCGCCAAGCACGTCAAATCGAACGCCATCACGATATCCGATGGGACTAAGACCGTAGGAGTCGGCGCGGGCCAGATGTCGAGGGTTGACTCGGTAAAGATCGCCGCCCAAAAAGCCGCTCACCGCGCAAAAGGCGCAACGCTCGCCAGCGACGCGTTCTTCCCGAAAGAAGACGGCATAGAAGAGGCCGCCAGAGCGGGCGTCAAAGCTATAATCCAGCCCGGCGGATCCGTAAGGGATAAAGAGGTGATCAATATGGCGGACAAACTGGGATTAGCCATGGTGTTTACAGGCGTGCGGCACTTCAAGCATTAGAAGATGACCTACCCGGAAGCCTTAAAGTATCTCGAGTCACTCGTCAATTTCGAAAAATCGGACGGATATAATTACAGGACCTCATTTAAATTAGAGCGGATGAAACGGCTTGCCGCTCTCCTCGGCGATCCCCAAAGATCGGTTCGTTCAATTCACATAGCCGGGAGCAAAGGTAAGGGGTCGACCGCCTCCTACGTTCATTCCATGCTTCTATCCGCCGGTTTTAAGACCGGACTCTACACTTCCCCGCACCTCGTCTCTTTCCGCGAAAGGATAAGAATAGGCGCCGAGCTTATAAGCGAAGAAGATCTCGCGCGGATCCTTGACCGGATAAAGAGCGTGATAGAGTCTTCGATGAAGGAGATGACGCCTACATTCTTCGAAGTATGCACGTCCCTCGCTTTTATCTATTTTAAGGAGAAGAAAGCCGACATTGTTGTGTATGAAGTGGGCTTAGGCGGCAGACTCGACGCGACGAATCTTTTAGAGCCCCTGGTTTCGGCGATCACCCCGTTAAGCTATGAACATGCCGATAAATTGGGTGATACGTTGACGGATATAGCAAGAGAGAAGTGCGGCATAGTAAAGAGCGGGTCTATTTGCGTATCTGCGCCGCAGGAAGAAGAGGCCCTCAATGTTATAGAAGAGACATGCAGAGAGAGAAGAGTACGCCTCATTCTCGTAGGCAGGGAGATAAATTTTAAAGAATTGGAATCAGTCGAGTATTCAAATAGATTCGATGTATCGGGGCCTTCTGCGGATTATAAGGGCGTAGAGACATCCTTGTTAGGGCCTCACCAGGCGATCAATGCCTCTACAGCCATAGGCATTATAGAGGCTCTCAAACTTAAAGGTGTCGTAGTCCCCGAGAGGGCGGTCCGTAACGGCATTAGGGACACCCGGTGGCCCGGGCGGCTGGAGGTTATCGAGAGGAGACCCTTCGTCGTTCTCGATGGAGCCCACAATAAAGCCAGTGCCCGCATATTGATCGAATCCATAAAGAAGATATTCAGGTACAGGAGGCTGATACTTCTCTTAGGCGTTTCAAAAGATAAGGATATAAGGGGAATCTTGGAGGAGCTCTTGCCCTGGTCCGACACGGTGATATTGACCAGGTCAAAAGTTACAAGCAGGGCGCTCGATCCGGTGAAGATGGAAGAAGATATCTTGAATATGGATCATGGCGTTAAAGATGTGATATTGACGTCCAACACGGAGGAAGCGTTAAGCAGTGCCTTATCAATGGCTTCTCCCGAAGATCTCGTCCTGATCACCGGCTCTCTATTTGTTGTCGGAGAGGTTAAGGAGCATTATCAAAGATGCGTAAAGCCAGTTTAGATGATACTATAACCGCTCCCGCTACGGCGGCGGGTGTCGGCCCGATCGGCATAGTCCGCATAAGCGGCGCGCGAGCGCTGGAGATAGCCGACAAAATTTTTGTTTCGAAAGACGGCAAGAAGCCATCTGACTACGGGACATATACCGTACATTATGGGCATATAAGAGATATTGATGAAGTCCTGCTGACCGTTATGCGCTCGCCGAAGAGCTATACCAAAGAAGATATAGTGGAGATCAATTGCCACGGCGGGATACAGGCGGTAAAAAAAGTATTCGATCTTGTAATTAAGTACGGGGCGAGAGTCGCCGAGCCCGGTGAATTTACCAAAAGAGCTTTTTTAAACGGCAGGATCGACCTTATACAGGCCGAAGCGGTACTTGACGTGATAAGAGCCAAGACGGCAGGATCTCTGAAAGCCGCCATGGGGCAGCTCGAAGGAAGTCTCTCTAAAGATGTCTCCGGTATATTGGATCTTTTGACAGAGATAACTTCTCACTTAGAGGCTTCTATAGATTTTCCGGACGAAGGGCTGGAGATCATCAAAGAAGAGGCTCTTGGAGAGAAGGTAGGGCTTATTATCGAAAAGATGAAGGGCTTAACGGATAGCTTCAATGAGGGCGTCGTCCTGCGTGAAGGCGTGCTGGCGGTGATCTGCGGGAAGCCGAATGTCGGAAAATCGAGCCTCATGAATCTGCTTCTGAAGAGGGATCGCGTGATAGTGGCGCCTCTCCCCGGCACAACGAGGGACGCCGTGGAGGAGACGATAAGCTTAAATGGCGTTCCGATAAGGCTGGTCGATACGGCAGGCATAGGAGATGTGAGTGATCTCCTCTACAAGGAAAGTTCCGGCAGGAGCAGGCGTTACATAGAAAAAGCCGATATAGTTCTCTTGATACTCGATGCCTCCACCAGGATAAACGAGGAGGACCTGGAAATCATCAGGTTGGTAGAAGGCATGAAGAAGCTTGTTATATTGAACAAGATCGATTTAGGCGCCGCGCGCCACAGCGCAAAGCGCCTGGCAACTTTATTTAAGGACGATCCCATAATCGAGATCTCGGTTGAGAAGAAGAGAAATATAGAGCTTCTGGAGAAGTCGATCCTCGATATTGTCTGGAGCGGTAAGTATACGCAAGGCGAGGCAGCGTTAGTTACGAACGCCAGGCACAAGGAGCTCCTTGACAAAGCGTTCGATAATATGTTATCTGTAGGTAAAGCGGTCAAGGAAGCCATGCATCCGGAGCTTATAGCCGTGGATCTCAAAGAGGCCATATTCAACCTGGGCCTGATAGTAGGCAGGTCGGCCTCGGATGATATTCTCGATAAGATATTCGAAAATTTCTGCATAGGCAAATAGCTACTTACTGTCATTGCGAGCCCGCCAAAGGCGGGCGAAGCAATCCCGATTTTAGAGATTGCTTCGTCGGCCTAAAGGCCTCCTCGCAATGACGAATATAGTAAAATCGGAGGCGTAATGGACAAAAAAAAAATAGAAAAAGCCGTTCGCGATATTCTGATAGCTGTAGGAGAGGACCCGAAGAGAAAAGATATAAAGGATACGCCGCGCCGCGTGGCGGAGATGTACGAAGAGATACTGGCAGGATCCGCGCTGGATCCCGAGAAGGAGCTGGAAGTCATATTCGAAAAGGAGCATGACGAGATAGTGCTCTTGAAGAATATCCCGCTCTATTCGGTATGCGAGCACCACATGCTCCCGTTTATAGGAAAGGCGCACGTAGCCTATATACCGAGCAACAACAGGGTGACGGGATTAAGCAAACTTGTCAGGGTTGTGGATATATTCGCCAAGAGGCTGCAAGTGCAGGAGCGGATCACCACCGACATAGCCGACATAATAATGAAGAAACTGAAACCGAAAGGCGTATTGGTGATTATAGAGGCCGAACACCTTTGCATGAGCATGCGCGGAGTTAAAAAACCGGGCGTCATGACCATAACGAGCGCGGTGCGGGGTACGTTCAGGAAGAACGAGAAGACCAGGTCCGAAGCTATGTCGCTCATAAGGGGGTAGCGGAGTTGCAAAAAGAGCATTTATATGTTATATTTACATCAAATATATCATGATCAAAGCAATAGGTAAAAGAATAGCGATATCCTCGTCCGCGTTAATCCTGTTGTCCCTTTTTTTGGCCTCAGGTTCTATCGCGCAAACCCCGCCGCCGCGCGCTCCTTCAGGAGACTCCCCCGGCGCGCAGATGAGCCGTTTCATAGAAGAGTCCGAACTGGAGAAGAATAGGCTCGAACGAAAGAAACCCAAGGCGCCCCAAATAGACATAGAGGAAGAAGCAAAGAAGCCCGCCATAGAAGGCGGGCCGTCTTTTATCCTTAATGACGTCAAAGTCACGGGATCGACCTTATTTGAGCCCGACCATTTCCGAAAAGCCTATGAGCCTTACCTGGGGAAAAAAGTAACTTACCAAGATATAGACGATATCGCCAAAAAGATAAAATCCGAATATAAGCTCCTGGGGTATCTGACTACGAACATCTATCTGCCTGAACAGGATGTCGTGGGGGGTAAGATAGAGATACGGATACTGGAAGGGACCGTAGGCGAAGTAAAGGTAGAGGGCAATAAATGGTTTTCCAGCAAGCTTATACAGAAATATTTCCACGCAAAAAAAAATGAAATTTTAAATGTATTCAAGCTGTCCAGAGATCTTCTGAGGCTTAATCAGAATTCCGATCTCGAGGTAAGGACGGTCATAGGGGCCGGGAAGGACCCGGGATCTTCGGACGTCACGCTCATAGTAGAAGATAAATTCCCGTATCATGCCGGCGGAGCCTTTGACAATCAGGGGACGCGCCTCGTGGGAAAGCTGAGAACCTCAATATCTTTCCGCTCTACCAACATGCTTGGCCAGAACGATTCGCTCTTCTTCAATACGATCGAGAGCGCCATGACCCAGGGTAATTTTGTAAGCTACACGTACCCCATAGACACATACGGCACCAGAGTTGGATTTGATGCCGTTATCTTTACAAATAAGCTCGGCAGGGAGTACAAAGGCTACGGCATAACGAGCAATACACAGATCTATACTCCCAAGATATTGTCAGAGATGTATCTGACTGAAGACCTTCAGATGAATACTGAAGGCGGCATGGATATAAAGTCCATCAAGAAATGGCAGATGGGCGAGAAGAGCACCGATGACCAGCTCAGGGTACCGTACGTCAATTTTGATCTTACAAAGATAGACTCCTTCGCCGGAGGCGGCCAGACATCGTTTCTATCACAATTCAGGTTCTCTACGGCCCATTTTTTGGGCGCGTCCAGCGCTGATCACGTATCCGCCTCGAGATCGGGAACGGGAGGTTTCTTCTTTGTATTTGAGCAGACCATAAGGCGCATACAGAGGATGCCGGCGGACAGCTACCTTAATATGAAATGCCAGTTCCAGAATGCCACCCACACTCTTCCGCCCTCGGAACAGATGCAGTTCGGCGGCGCGTATTATATACGCGGTTATCCGGAAGGCGACTACCTTGCCGATTACGGTATCAGCCTTAACGCTGACTGGGTATTCCCCATGTTCTTTGTCCCGAAAGATTTTAAATTGCCATACTCAACGACGCCCTTGTGCCATCAGATAGAGCCGGTCATCTTTATGGATATGGGCGCAGGAAAATTGAAGAAGTTCGGTCCGGGCGAGAGAGAGACGAAGTTCCTCATGGGATTAGGCGGGGGATTAAGGGTGCAAATAAACAGGAACCTCTTTTTGAGGCTCGATTGGGCCGAGAGGGTGGGAGACAGACCCGGTCAAGGCCAGGGACCGTCCAATTTCAATATCTCGTTCCAGGGTGAGATATAAATAGGCAGATACACATGAATATACTTATGAAGGACTTCAGGATCAAAATGGCCGTCATCACTTCGGGCGCGCTTTTCGTCTTCCTTGCGTTATCTTTATTCTTAGTATATATGCATAATTTTAACGCGCTGCGCGATACAGCAGGCGAGTCCAACAGAGAGATGGCGCGCCTCATGGCAGACAACATCTCGGGCGTGATCGATAAAGAGATGGATCTCATGCGCCTGACAGCCTCGGACGAGGTAATAAATAACGCTATAAAAGAGAGCAACTCCAGATATGGCGTTGACAAGAATACCGCCGAACGTTACCTTATGGACATGGATAAGAAGTGGATAGAATCCGGTGACGACCATTCTCTTATAAAAGAGTGTCTGGAGAACAAGGCTGCCGTAAGATTAAAAGATGTATTGGGCGCGGAAAACAAGATAGTGAACCTTTTGGTCACCGACAGATTCGGCGGCATTGTCGGCGCCACGGCCAGGACGCCGGATTTTTATCAGGGCGCTAAGGACTGGTGGAAAGAGGCTTTTAGCGGCGGGACAGGTAAACCGTACATAGGGAATGTAGTATATGATGAGAAGGCAAAAACCTGGTGTATACCACTGGTCCTTCCTGTGAAAGATAAGTCCGGTGAACTCATAGGCCTCTACCGCTCACTTGTGGATATAAGCCTCTTCTTCAAACCGCTGGAAGATTTTAAGTTCAAGCGCACCGGCTTGGCAAGCCTCGTGGACGACAAAGGGTACCTCATATACCAGCGTTCCGCTAAACCGTTCGCCAACAAATTTTGCAGTTACGAAGACCTGAAGAAAGTGTTACAGTCCCCGGACCGATGGATGATATTAAGGGGCGTATATTCGCAGGCCTCAAAGGTATTCGCGTCATTTTCCCAAGTTCAGCACAGGCTGCTGGGCGAAGGCCAAATAGGATGGATAGTCTTTGTCACGCAGGGCGCCGGGGAGGTATTTGCGCCTCTGAGTAAGTTATTTTTACAGACATTTTTGATAGGGATCGCATTGATCCTCCTCCTGGCATCGGCGGCATTCGTAATAGCAGATCTCTTTATGGTACCGATCAGAAAGATACGCGAGGGGATCGACCGCATTGCGCGAGGGGAACTGGACTACAGGATAGATGCAGGCAGAGAAGCCGAACTTATGCGCCTGGCGGATTCGGTCAACAAAATGGTCGCTACTTTAAAGAGCTGGGCCCCTCCCGTAGCAAACCTTGACAAA
>Ga0268276_1001379_pt1 | contig 24157 bp, 22 predicted proteins | sample saktaG_4_FD_190145 | JGI IMG/M metagenome (GOLD analysis project Ga0268276, IMG submission 190145) | Saline water microbial communities from Sakinaw Lake, British Columbia, Canada - sak_2010_1_5_45m | ecosystem: Environmental > Aquatic > Non-marine Saline and Alkaline > Saline ... | reverse complement strand
TTGCAGCTCTTGAACTAGGGGTCTCAGGCACATATGCGATGGGAGTAACCTTAAAAGCTATGGTATTGGTACATATGGTGATAGGGGTTGGCGAAGCTTTAATAACTACTGCAATTATTGCATTCATTGATAGAGTCAGGCCCGACCTTATATTAACAAGGGAAAATATTTTCGAAAGGGAGGCATAATAATGGTAAAAGGTAAGTTCTCTGACAGGAACACAATAATTGTAGTAATTACGACAATTGTAATTTCGCTGCTGATAGCAACTTTTTTATCACCTTTTGCTTCAACTTTTCCTGATGGGTTGGAAAAAATAGCCGAAAGATTAGGATTTGCCGAAAAAGCTACGGAAGTTGTGAACAGCAAGTTTTTTATCATAAAGGATTATTCTATTTCATTTACCGGCAATGAGTTCTGGAAAGGCGCTCTTGCGGGTTTATTCGGGGTGCTCATCGTAGTTGCAATTTTTGGAATTATTTTTTTAGTTTATAAAATATCGCAAATACGAGGCAGTAGAATTCGCAGCATTAGAATCCGGGATTCCGGATGATGGGATGGCAATGATTCAAGGCGGCATTGTTATTTCACCAAGATTTAAATTAATCCTTGCATTATTTTTTATATTTCTGGTAACAAGCACAGGCAAAAGTAATTTTGTTTCGCTTCTGCTGTATTTTATTTTAAGCGTTTTAATTTGCCTGCTATTTAGGCCCGCTCCGGCACTGATGTTAAAAAGAGTTTTTGTGGTTTTTTTATTTCCGCTTTCTATTGCGGCCCTTATACCTTTTACCAACAAAGGCTTGGAAATATTTAATATTGATTTCTGGTTTTTGCATATAGCAATAACAGATAATGGTCTGGCAATTTTCCTTACAACAATAATTAAGTCTTTTTTATCAATTTTAATCCTGGCTTCTCTTATTGTTTCAACTTCAGACATGGAATTGTTGAATGGTTTGAAAGAAATTTATTTTCCAAAGATAATGATTTCATTAATTTTTTTCATGTACAGGTATCTTTTTTTGATAAGGGATCAGTCAAGAATTGGCCAGCTTGCAATTCAGAGCAGGACATTCCAGAAATCATATAAAAATGTAAATAAAAGACTTTCGTTTTTAGCTGGCAGCCTGTTTATCAAGTCTTTTGACAGGGCTGAAAACATTTATAAGTCTATGGAAAGCAGGGGATTTGAAGGAAGCTTTCACTTTGCTGGAACTAAAAGTAAAATTGCAGCCTCAAATATAATTATCACGTCTGTTATTCTTGCAGCAGCTTTGGCAATAAAAATTTTAGAAATTTTAAAAGTAATACATTAATCTGGAAAGTAAAATAAATTTGGCAAGTAAAATAACAATAGAAATAAATAATTTAAGTTTTAGTTATCCTTCAACCAGGAAAATAAGCAGCTTTGACCGGGGTGCAAAAGGATTCAAGGAAGTTCTGCACGAAATCAGCTTTATTATTTCCAAGGGCGAAAAGGTTTCACTGATAGGCCCGAATGGAGCCGGAAAGTCAACCCTGCTTTTAAACATTGCCGGCCTGCAGGAAAGCAAGCATCGAAAAGGCCGGATAAAAATATGCGGGATAGAGTTAAACGATAAGAATATTTACGGAATCAGGGAAAAAATTGGTTTTGTATTCCAGGACCCCAACGATCAGCTTTTCTCTACTTCCGTTTTTGATGATGTAGCATTTGGCCTTATTAATTACCTGAATAAAAAAAGAGATCCAAGGGCAAAGGATATAAAATTCATTGAAGAAATGGTCAAAGAAAGCCTGGCAAAAGTTAACCTTAAGAATGTTGAAAATGAAATGCCTTATTTCTTGAGTTTTGGAGAAAAGAAGCTCACGTCTCTTGCTACCGTGCTATCCTATGATCCTGAAATTCTTATTCTTGATGAGCCGGCAAGCAATCTCGATCCTTCAAACAGGGACAATTTCCAAGAACTGTTAAAGCGGTTTGATAAAACCATAATTGTAGCGACACATGACCTGGATCTTGCTTATGATTTTTCAGAAAGAGCAATAGTCTTGAACGGGGGGAGAATAGTCTTTGATGGAAATACCAGAGAAGTGCTGAAAGATAAGGATTTCTTACACGCAAATAACCTGGCACTGCCGCTGATGTTCAGGAAATATAATGGTATCCCTAATTAAGGTTAAGATTTATACTGTTAATTCTTTCCATTATTGGAGGATGAGAATAAATAAAATATTTGAGAATATTATTGGGTTTGACATTGGCTAAGTTAGACCTTGCAAGTTTTTCCAGCATAAATACCTGAGTCTGGGGATCTGCGGTCAGCTCCACAGCAACCTTGTCAGCCTGCCCTTCAAAATATCTTGAAACGAAGTTTTGCAGAGGCATTGTGACATAAGATATCAGGCTAAATAAAATAAAAAGGATCAGCACCAGTTTTACGCTGGCACCAAGCTGTAACCCGGATTGAAATAAATACATGATAAAAAAAAGAATTATTATACCTGCTGCCCCCATAGCTATATTTTTAACTATGTGTTTATATTTCCAATGGCCGACTTCATGAGCAATAACAGAAAGCACTTCTTTTTTCGTATATTGATTGAGGAGGTTATCATAAATTACAATCCTTTTAGTTTTTCCCACACCTGTAAAATAAGCATTAACCCTGCTTGTTTTTTTACTTGTATCTGCAACAAGTATGCTGCCTATACTGATTCCTGCCTTTTGCGTTATTTTGATTATCTCATTTGTTAATTGCTTATCCTCAAGAACGGAAAATTTATAAAATAAAGGATCTATAATTACCGGGGAAACAAAAACTGCGATGATAATAAATAGAATAAATATTGCTGCCGCTGCCATCCACCAGTGTCTTGGTAAATAGATGATTAAAGCGTAAATAGTTGTCAGTCCCAGCGTATTAATTATAAGAGATATGGCTCTGTCTTTCAGTACATCAACAAACCACGCGGGGAGCGCCTGGTTAGAAAGAGCAAATCTATGGTCAACCACAAACTCTCTGTAATATTGAAGGGGCAGGATAATTAAGAATAAAATTATAAACAAAAGTGCAAATAAAGCCGCTGCCAGTATTATAGGAATTTTAGTACCGGCATAAAAATTCTTCCAGAATATATAAATTATTCCTGCCATGAAAGCCCAGGTTAAAAACCTTTCAGCAATTGAAATCAGGAGAACTGTTTTATTATAGTTTGTTGCCTTGATAAGGAAAGTGCTGTCAAAATATTTTAAAACGTCCTTGCTTTCAGGAGTCCTGGTAAAAAGCGCTGCAATAAAAAGAATTACAAGCATGATCAGTGCAAGTATTCCAATAAGAATTGAGAAATTAATTGCCCATCCGGAACTACCCATTAACTTTTTTACCATAATATTAATCTATATAAAAACTATTAAAATGTCCAAAACCAGGCTCTTGTAGAATTATAAACAGAACTCTGCAAAAAAGAAAACCAGGAATTCAAAAGGGACCGCAAGAGCTAATTAATAATTATTCAAACATCCCGATTTGTGTTATTATTTCCCGAATAACTTTTTATCTTTATATTGGTTAAACAGTACAAAGGAGAACCGCCATTATGTCTGATGAAAATTACAAAGTATACCCTTATCGTTGGGTTGTACTGGGTGTATTTATGCTCATCAACCTGGCCATCCAGACACTGTGTTTCTGCTTTGCTCCAATCACCGGGCCGGCCGCCCAGTTCTACGGTGTATCCGACCTGCAAATCGGTTTCTTAGCCATGTCCTTTATGATCGTTTATATCCCACTCTCCATACCGATCTCATGGATGGTGGATACCATGGGTTACCGTAAGGCGGTTAGTATTGGTGCGGGGATAATGGCCGTCTCTGCTCTGTTACGTGGGTTTTTTGCGACCAATTATACTATGGTGGTTATCACTACGCTGGGCCTTGCAGTGGCACAGCCCTTCATGATGAATTCGATCAGTACGGTGGCAGCCAAGTGGTTTCCGCTCAAGGAACGCGCTACAGCTTCCGGACTCGTGATAGTGGCCAGCTTTATCGGCATTGCGATTGGTGAGGTGCTTTCACCGCTAGTGTTTATAAAATATGGCATTGCGGCTATGCTGCTGATCTACGGAGCAGTAGCAGCTGCTACTGCACTGCTCTTTGTAATATTTACCCGCGAAGCTCCGCCCACACCGCCATGCCCTCCAGGCCAGGAAACGCGCGCACTGATGCTGGACGGGCTGAAGAGAATGCTAAAGATGAAGGATATCTGGATCCTGATGGCGCTCTTTCTGGTAGGGATGGGCTTGATCAACGGTATTTCTATCTGGGTCGAAAACATCGTGCGGCCGAGAGGCTTCACTATCTCCCAGGCTGGAAATCTGGGAGGGGTGTTGCTTGTGGGCGGCATTATCGGTGCAATCATCATTCCGCTTTTGTCGGACAGGCTGCGTAAGCGCAAGATCTTCTTACTGGTGGGGATGATTATGGGCATCCCGGGGCTGGTCGGAGTGATATTTGCCGGTTCATACTGGCTTATGCTGGGTTCCATGTTTGTACTTGGCTTCTTCCTGATGAGTCTGGCGCCTGTGGGATATCAGTATGCGGCAGAGATTACGTACCCGGCACCGGAAGGTACGTCCAACGGGCTGATTAACCTGGCCGGACAAGCGTCTGTGGTCTTTATTTACGGTATGGAAGCATTAAAGAGCAAGGATGGTTCGTTCACGCCTTCGCTGTTGATCCTGTTGGGATTGATGGCGGTATGCGTCATCCTGATCCTGGGGCTGAAAGAATCGGCCATGGTCCAGACCAAGCAACCATAATATCTAATAGATCGAAAGAATAACCAAAAAACTTATAACAAATATAAGGCTTAATGATCCCAGCGCTGCTCCAACTAAATATATTCCCCTTCCCATGCTTATGTATGCACCTCGATAAATTCCTCTAAAGTCCTTTATTCCAAATACAATTGCTACGATAGATGATCCTACAGTAATAACACCAAGCAGCAAAATTAAAAATAAGAAAAATGTAAATTTAGAAAATTCCTCCACTGCATCCATGGGTTGCAAAATATTAAAACCAAAAGGTTTTCGTGGTATTAGAAGAAAAAAAGCAACGCCTGATAATACGGCCAGTATTCCTAAAACCAATGATTCAATTGAGGTCTTATTCAATTTATCGCTTCTTTGTCATCTTTATTTACTCTTATTATTCCACTTTCCAACAATATTTTGAATATAATACAAGACCTAATGTAAAAATAAATATCGTACCTACCATTATATAAGTTGTTTGCAAAGGTGTGAAATTTTTAAACCATTTTGTATGTCCAGCTTAGGCTGGTAACCAAAATCTCTTAAAGCCTACCTGACAAAGTCACCTTATGGCTCTATTATACCTTAGGCTTATACAATGATTACAAGATAATGTACTACCATGCATAAAAGCGCTGCCAGACCAATAGGTCACATAAACCTTTAGGAGAAACTGACAAGAAAGCCTAAGTTCGGGAAATCTTAAACGCTGGGTTTGACGTGGCGGGAGCTGGAAACGTACTGATATTATTTTAGTGGCGCGCCAGTTCTCGACCCTACTTAAAAGAGTTATTTATTTTGAAAGATCTTAATATCTTTTAAGACAAAACTGCCGTAATTTCTTCTGCAAACTTTCTTATATTTTCAGTATTTATCTTTGATACCGGTTCTGTGGTTTTTGAAACATTTTGCACCATCTTTCTGAACATAGGATTCATCTTATCCCAATTCATTTCATAACCAAAATAACCTTTAGCTACTGCTTTATTAAGGAGTTCCTCGGGAAAACCCTTTTTTATCTCATTTTCCCAGTCCTCATCTGTTCCGCACATAAAGATACCTGTTTTTTTATTTAAAAGGATATTTAAATTCCTTATTACAAAATTCTTCACAAAAGAATTCATTCTGAAAACAAGAAAGGAACCTCCTACTACTACCAGGTCATAATTTTCCGGTTTTACTCTTTTGTCCTTTTTAAGATCTACCAGTTCAACTTCAAGATTCTTTTCCCTTAACATCTTTGCAAGTATGCCTGCACATTTTTCCGTTGTCCCAAACCTTGTTGCATAAGCAATCAATACCTTCATTTGTATATCTCCCTTCTGTCTTAAAATATAAGGATAATTTTAAAGTAAAATCTTTAATAATCAATTGATATCAATATTTCAATTTATAGCATGTGCAAACCTCATATAGCCCAGTGAAGAATGAAGCCTTTTACTGTTATAGACTTCTTCAATAAAGTGCGTTGTTGATTGCGATGCTTCTTCAAAGCTGTCATATTCAAACATGCATACTTCTTCAACTTTAAGTGTTTAAAAAAATGACTCCACTTAGCATTATCAAAAGGATTTGCACGCTTGTGACATTGATTTTTTTATATTATTTCCTTTAGCTTATCTGCCAGATCTGTGTCAGAAACTCTGTTGCCGGCAGGCTTGTAGTAAAAGGATGATCTTGGTGTTTTCATTATTTGGCATCCCCTTTTAACATTTTGTAGCCTCGGGAGGTTACAATCAAGGACTCTTCTTTTTTCCCTTTTAGGCCTTCCTCAGTTTATCCTAACTTAACTTATTTTAGTATACAATGTGTCCAAGGAGAGGAGTTAACTCCAGGATTTCAGTAATTTAGGATTAAGCACTTAAAACATGCCATGCAGTAGTGAAATTTAACTAAAATTGCCGGCAGGAATAAAAATTTTTATTCCTGCCATATTTTTTATTGAAAATATGCTTGTAATATGGTATTATTACAAGCATATGAATGAAAATAATGATGATATTTCTAAAATTAAAGCTAAGGTAAGATATTTAATGACAGAAAGAGCCTCTTGTGAGAAGCATTTGCTTGCAAGGCATAAGATGATAAATGCATCTTTTGTAGAAATGAAAACACTTGCCGGCAGAAGGGTTAGAAAAACTCCCGCATATTATCTTTCAAGAAAAGTTGATGGAGTAACTAAACTTACATATATAACAAAAGATGATTTAGATATAGTAAGAAAAAGAGCACTTTCCTGGAAATATTATTCACGTAATCTATCAGAGTATGTAAAAAGATCAAAAGAAATAGAGGAACTCTTCAGAAGATTAGGGATATTATCACTGGACATTCCGGATAGGTATAAGTAAATGGATATAGACTTAAAAGCATACAGGCTTGATAAAAGCAAAGTAGAAACACTTGTCAAAAAAGACAAAAAATATGACCATATAACCGGTGCAGGTTTTGGTAAACTTGATGAACTGCTCTCATTTATGCATGGAGTTGGAATATATGACCTGATAGACGATATTAAATCTCCGATGAAAAGAAAGACAGATATCCCAAGAAGTTTTATCCATTTAGTACTTGCTCTAAGACCAGTACTTGAAATTACCGGAATAAACCAGGTACCTGCAAAACTGTTTTCTTCTCCTGTAATTTTAAAAAAGCTGGGACTATCCCTGGAGATAATAGAAGGTGGATTTTCACCAAAGAATAAAAGAAAAGAAAACTTGCCAATCTGCCTGGATACCATATATGATGAGGCTAAAAGGATAGAGCCCGGCGCCTGGGATAGGCTGCTGGCCGGGCAGGTAATACTTCTGGCTGATAAAAAATTTATTAAAAAATATCCAGGCATATATGCCATAGATGCAACAGATATAGCCGTAGACGAAGGCACTCAGTATGAAAATACTGGAAAAGTTGTAAAAGAAACTACAGAAAGGGATAAAAATGGGCAAAAATACCAAAAACTTGAAGTAAAATACGGCTATAAGCTCGTTATGCTCAAGTCTGTGGAGGAGGATGCCAGATACATAATAGCAGCAGCACTTGTTCCACTTAATGTTCATGAAGACACTCTTGCATATCCTCTAATTAAATCTGCATATGATATATTGGGGCCTGGATATATTAAAACCATTTTAGCCGACAGGGCCTTTTTAGATGGAGCTCTTTTTACAAAACTGATGGATCTGGGTATTGATTTTATTACCCCTGCAAAAAAGAATAATGAGATACTTTCGGATATGAAGGGACTTAAAAAAATAGATGGGGCCATTAAAGCTACAGGAGAAAGGGGTGAGGCTATTTATGGATTTTCCAATCTTAGCACTCTATCAAGCTGTCTTTACAATCTAAATGGAATACTGACAGAAGACTCTCACGGATTTATTACAAGCCTTAAAGTAAATACAAAAGGTAGGCTTGCCAAAGCTTTTAACCTCTACTCCAAAAGGTGGGATATAGATAATTATGGATTTAGAGAACTAAAAAAGTACTGGAATATAGAAAGACTTCCTGGAAAGAAATTCAATACTGTGTATATGCATACTTTCCTAATCCTTGTAATGTTTAACACAGTTGAAGCATACAAATCCAGCAAAAGAGATAAATTTATCCAGAAGGGTTTTTTAAGTTTAGTTAAAGCCAACTTTAGCTACACAGATGAAATGATAATATATAGAGATGGCTATGTTGGAATATTTTCACTAAAAGAGTTTTTACTACTTATGGACCTGCCACCACCATCTGAAGAAGCGGTATTTAGGATAATAAAGTATCCTCAAGGTAAAGGGAAATTCTGGTAATATTTTCCCTCCTGTAAAAAGCACATCCAATTTAAGTATTTAGAAATTATTTTAAATAGGTTCATCTTACAACTTAAATTTATCTGCCAATTTTTTATTGATATATCAATAAAATCCAGCAATTATTATTAGAAATCCTATTTCATTTGAAATATCTATTGAATTATGATTGATTTAAAAAGAGTTAATCCTAAATTACTGTCCAGGATTTATTTAGTATTTAACAATTATATTGAAGTGATATAATTATTATTTATCTTTATCTATTACTTATGTAATAAATTATTAAAGGAGCAGTTATGAAAAAAAATAAGATATATGTATTGATTGCTATACTGACTACTGTGCTAATCTTTGGCGTTGCAGCTATCTGCAATCAATGCGGTGCTATAACGCCAGCTACAACTGCAAGTACGAGTATAAGTGATGAAACTACCTCAGCTAAAACTACCTCAGCCGCAACTACAGCTAAAACTACCTCAGCCGCAACTACCGCAGTAGAAACTATTGGAAACAGAAATCCTGATATAGCAGATATAATTATCCCGGGCGGTACTTTATATGTATCACAGCAATATGATATATCTGCGTCAGCGTCTGACCAGGATGGTGATAATTTAACCTATGCATGGACTGTATCAGATGGATCTATTAATAACTCAGCTGCAAACCCAATGAAATGGACAACGCCAAACGCTGCAGGTGATTATACTATCCAGGTCAAGGTAACTGATGGAAAGGGCGGAGAAGCAACAAAACCAAAGACAGTAAGTGTTAGTCCACCTGCTATTTTAAGCATGGATGTTCCCAAAGTTACTGCTGAGGGAGGTTATATTGCTTTCGGTGGTATTCCTATTAATGCCGGGGGATGCTTGTTTGCGGGGGATGAGCCCACAAATAAATGGGTTGTAGGTTATATAAGCTTTGATATTACAGGACTTACAAATGCTACCATACAAAACGCAACAATGACATTTAACGTGAAACAAAAGTATAACGACCCGTCATTTTATGCATCTTTTTTAGTTTACGAGACATACTGGGGCACAGTGCCTATAAGCGTAGCAACCTACTCATTGCCAGTTAATCAAATTCAACATATTGCTTCTACGACTGATGGTAATTTTACAGTCAATAACGCAGCATTAAAAACTGCACTGCAGACAGCAATAAATGCAGATCATCCAAGGTTTCAAATCGGGCTATCGCCTACTGTCGAAATAACAAACGGTAATAATGACTGGGATGGTATTGAATATGATCAGAGTGGAATAACATTGAATGTTACTTATACACATTAACCATTGTACTTTTATTTAATAAAGATATAAAGCCTATAAAAAAGTATATTAAGAGTTTTTCAGAATAAATAAGCATAAGAGTAATGTTTGGGTTATGGTTTAAATTGACTGCCCCAAGTAGTGAAATTTAGAACCAATTAATAAAAGAGATTATTAGAATTAAAAAACTTATTGTTTAAAATTTATTTTTTTTTAGAAAATAAAAATATTAAAAAAATAGCAATATTCATTTTATTTTTATTTATCTTTCGAGGCATTAATACTATTTTCTTTATCTGCATCAGTAATGCTTTTACCCTTAAACAACCCGCCTTTTTCAATAATTAAAAGTGCATTATCTTGGATTAAATCACCAATAAATTTACCTGTAGAGGTAATTTCTATCTGTCCCGATACATGCATTTCTCCTTTAAAATAGCCTGATATAACTACATCCTTGGTTTGTATATTTGACTCTACTTTTGCATTTTTACCAATCGTTAGTGTTCCCTCTACTTTAATATCACCAATAACTTCCCCATCTATTTTAACTGAACCAGCAAAATTAAGTTTTCCATCAATTTTTACACCTTCAGATATTAGTGAAATATTTTCAGCTGTCATTTTAATCATCTTAAATTTAATTATAATAAATACAACTGGCAGGTAGATATATATTGTTTCAAGTATAAAATAATATAGTAAAAATATCAATACTTATATTAATATAAATATCGTTATATATATTTATATTGTTATAAATAATATTATTATGAATTATAAAAAATCTATGAAACTTTACAGAAAATTGAATTTTAAATTATACATTTAATATAAATATCTTACTGACTGGCCAGATAGGCTTCTAACCAAAATTATAATTTTAAAATCCACAATTCATAAATACAGAGCTGACTTAAAAAGACTATCTGGATACCTATCAAGAAATACTGCAATGTATTAGTATTAGGTGATTAGAATTTAGGATTGTATAGTGGAAGTCAATTAGAAGTGACTGTCCCAGGTAGTGAAATTTTTAAACCAACTTATAAATGAATTATGTATTGATAAATTAAAGTTAATAAATAGAAAAAATTTTGTTTTTTGTTTATTTAAAAATGTTCTTATTATGCATATCACAAAGAGCACTATAAAGTGTTAAATAAATTATTACTAAATTATAATAATTACTTGACAATAATATAATAATTTTGTAGGATTACCTTTTCTAAAAATTTAATATAAAAAAACTAAAAATTTAGTAGCTTTTAAGTTTTCCTTGAATGTATTTGGGCGCCATATGTATAGGAAAGCCTAGCTAATAGCGAAACCGACTAAATATAGTCGGTTTTTGTATTTTACAGGTAAAATGAAAGAAGGTGAAAATATTAAGATAATATTATTTTGATTGATATTTTCAGTAAATTATTAGAAATATTTTTAATAATTTTGAAAAAATAGGACAAATTCTAACATAAATAAATCTAATTTTTTTAAAAAGGTAAGGATATGCAAATAAAAAAAATAATAACTGCTATTGGTGAGGGGATACATTTAGAAGGCAGGATATATTCACCTTATGCCACTAAAATAGAAGGTTCAGCAGTTGGAGAAATTATATCTAAAGAAGGAATTATAATTAGCAGGTATGTGGTAGCAAAGGGAAACATTAAAACTGAAAATGCGGTAATTGAAGGTAAATTAATAGGTAATTTAATAGCATCAGGGAAAGTGGAAATAACTTCTACGGGAGAATTCTTTGGTAATCTAATCATGAAAGATGCAGATTTTATTCTACAAAAAGGTGGAATCTTTAAAGGTAAAAGAATTAGTGTAGAAAATGAAGAAATATTTAAAATAGACAAAGATGAAATTCTTGCTGGTCTCCAGATTAAAATTAAAAAAGCAGCATAGTACTAAAATCTTTTTAGAATCCGTCCTTTAGCAGAAAAAAAGCTTATAAAATAAAGAATTTTGGCTGGGGAGAGAGGATTCGAACTGATAATAATTTATCGGGCAATATTTTAAAATAATATGCATCCTGTGTTGACAAGGGGATACCTAAAGTATTTAAGGTGGTGTCCTTGGGCAGATTCGAACTGCCGACACCAGGTTTAGGAAACCTGTGCTCTATCCATCTGAGCTACAAGGACACAAAAAAATAATTCAAGCTTGTAGCAGCCAATCCAAGCTTAAACCAGTCAGTAATAATTTGGCTTATATAATATAACTTAAAAAAATTAAAAGTTCAAAATATTTGACTGTTAGCAGAATTTCTAATAATAAACTATAATTATAAACAAGTTATGATTATTACAATGTCCCGGATAAACTTTTTCCGATGTATTTAAAATAAGGGATAAAGGTCGGCAGTGAACTTAAATTTTACTATAAAAGATTTAACTTACGATAAGCTTGAGAAATTAAACATAAAATGCTCAACCTGCCAATTCTGGGTAGATAGCAGCAGGATGAGCTTTCTGGATGATTTTTCCGGAATCAGAACGCTATGGGGATTTCTTAAGAGTAAATATTTTGAGCTTAAAAACGTAAATAACAGGAAAAAGTTTACTCTTTTTTTCAGTAATGGCGGAGGAATAATCAAGGCAGCTTTCAGTGGTAAAAGATGCGTAGGAGCTTTGTTTGCGGGTAGGTATTATCTATTCCCGAAATTAAAGCTTTTTAATATATATCCTCCGGACAATGATAGTATTTTTTTAGGCTGCATTTATGTAATTCCTGAATACAGGAATCTTGGTGTCGGCAAAAAACTCTTAATGTCTATTGAAAAAGACCTCATCAAAGATAAGGTAGGTTCTATCGAATCTATCGGTAAAAGGTTAAATGATGACATGGATCTTGAGGAATATATTAACAGCCCTATAATTCCGGTAAAGTTTTTAATCAAGAATGGCTTTTATATCAAGAAAAATGACAACCTTTTTCCTCTCTTGAGACTGGATCTTAATTCCATAGCAAAAGTGTTTTTGGAAGGAAGGTTATTTTTAAAAAATCTTGTGCCGGAAAGGGCAGCCCGAGCACCTGTAGCCATAAAAAAAATTTCTTCTGATAAATAGTTTGTAAAAAAAATTAAAATCATTATAATGTAAATGCACAAACTTCTAAAAGGTAATCCTCGGTGCGGGGTGGAGCAGTCTGGTAGCTCGTCGGGCTCATAACCCGAAGGTCATAGGTTCAAATCCTATCCCCGCTACCAATTTTAAAAATTTTTTATGAACCAGACATCATTATTAAAAACTTCATTTAAAGCGCTTTCTTCAGATAAACATAAATTGGTAAAAATAAGATTTAAAACCTGCCCTGTACTTTCTTTATTTTGTGTGATTTTGATTACTTTGAGTCTTTTAAGCTTTTGCTTATTCTTGACATCATGCACCCAACTGGGGACGCTAAAAGATAATATCTTAAATAAATTTACAAACAGCAAAGAAGAAGAGAGCGCAGTTAAAGTAGTTGATGATTTTTTCAATGCCCTGGTTAGTAAAAATTATGAAGTTGCATTCCAGGATATATATAACCCTGAAGGGAAGAAGTCTTTTGATGATTTTAAAAAAGAGCTTGCCAGTATGACTGATATTGTTTCAATAGATATAAACTGGGTTGAGATCAGGAACAATGTGGCTGTCGTAGGGATGGATTTAATTGATACTTATGATAATGAAGAGAAAATGTATAAGGATATAAGGGTGTCACTGCTGAAAGATAAAGAAGACAATGCATGGAAAATAAATTTTTGGAATTGATTTTTTTTAATTTTAACTCTATCTAGAAAGGTAAAAATGAACATTTTGTTTCTGGGGGATATTATTGGAAATCCAGGGCGGCTATGTGTTAGCAAGGAACTGGTAAACATTATAGTCAAATACAATATAAATGTGGTTGTTGCAAATGGGGAAAATGCTGCGGGAGGTATTGGGATAAGTCCAAGCATATGCGATACCTTGCTTAAATTAGGCATTGATGTCATTACTTCAGGCAACCACATATATAAGAAGAAAGAAATTTATGATTACATAAATAATGAACCAAGGCTTCTCAAGCCTGCAAATTACCCACCCGGTACTCCCGGTAATGGCTACTATATTTTTTCAAATCAAAATACAAAAGGCAAAAAAGTTGCAGTAATAAATATTTGCGGGAGGGTCTTTATAGACAACTTTGATTGCCCTTTCAGGTCCATGGATGAAATTCTGCGGGCAATAGGGGGGGAAACCAAAATAATCATTGTTGACTTCCATGCCGAGGTAACATCAGAGAAAGTGGCGATGGGCTGGTTCCTGGATGGCAGGGTAAGCGCGGTTATTGGAACTCATACCCATGTCCAGACTGCTGATGAAAGGATACTGCCAAAGGGGACCGCATACATAACGGATGCCGGGATGGTTGGCCCAAGAGATTCCGTAATTGGCGTTAGGAAAGAGCTGGTGCTTGAAAGGTTTTTAAAAATGATGCCACAGAAGTTTATTGTATCAAGTGATGATAATTGGATAAATGGTGTGGTCATTGAGGTTGACGAAGAAACAGGCAAATCAAGCAGCATACAAAGATTAAATTTAAAAGTTGATATTAATGATAAGCTAATTTAACCAAATCAGAAATTTTATAATCTAAAGCCATGAATCAAAAATCCTTCCAGAATAACTTCCGGGATAACTGTCAGGATAACTTAGGAAGCTCTGTTAAAAGTGTTTTTAGCACAATAGATGAATTCAGCATGCTTTCCAGGGGTGATAGAGTCCTGATATCAATTTCGGGTGGACCTGATTCCACTTATTTAACTCTTGTGCTGAATAAGTTGAAGAAGGCTTATAACTTGAAGTTATTTGCTTTTCATCTTGACCATATGACAAGGAACGGGCAGTCTTCAAAGGATGCAGAATTTGTGGCAGGATTTTGCAAGGACCTCGGCATAAAACTGTTTGCAAGCCGTACTGATGCCAGGCAATGGTGCAGGAAGCACAAATTATCTTTCCAGGAAGGGGCAAGAAAATTAAGGTTACAGTTTCTTACCCAGGCTGCAGATAAGTGCAAGGCTGATAGGATTGCAACGGGCCATAACGCAGATGACAATGTTGAAACTTTTTTTATGCATCTTTCAAGAGGCGCAGGACTTAAGGGATTATCAGGTATAAGACCTGTAAGCTCAAAATTTATAAGGCCGCTTATCGGGACACCCAGAAACGATATTGCCAGATATCTTGAAGCAAACCAGATCCCATATTGTACTGACAAAACAAATCTTGAAAATACATATTTCAGGAATAAAATCAGGAACGTATTAATGCCGTATTTAAAAGAGAAATTCACCAATTCTTTTGACAGGCAGCTTTTAAAATCAATTGAGTTTATCAGGCAGGATAATGATTTAATTTCTGGCCTTGCAGAAAAAGAGTTTAAAAAAACAGCTTCTCTTGAAAGCAATCCTGCAACAGGAGAAATTATTTTAGTAAAATTGCCACTTATGCGTCTTGCGAAAATGCACTACGCGCTTGCAAAAAGAATAATTATAAAAAGCATAGAGTTGGTAAAAGGTGATATTGAGAATATAAAAAGCAAAAACCTTGAGGCAATTTTAAATATTAGTGCTGTCGGAGGAGAAAGCAGGCAGATAAAGCTTGTAGAAAATATAATTTCCTACAAAGAGGGTAAATTTTTATATATTTTTAATAAGAACAATATCCGGGAGCCTTTTAAGGGACTTTTCCGGGAACCTTTTTTGCATGTACTGAATTTATCAAAATCAGCGACAGAAAAGTCAGGGTTTGCCGGTGAAATTAAACCCGGTACCAAAATATGGATTGAAGAGCTTGGCATCTTTGCAGCATCTGAAATACTTGATAAAAATATAGCGGCAATTAATTATAAGGATGCCGGCAGTATGGAGGCATACCTGGATTTTGATAAGATCGTTTTTCCGCTTAAAGTAAAGAAATGGCAACCCGGAAGCGGAGACAGGTTCTACCCGCTTGGGGTTGCCGGTTCAAAAAAAATTCATGATTTTCTGATGGATTTAAAAATACCTAAGAGTTCAAGAGCTTTTGTACCAATTTTTTTTGACGCCAATAAAATAGTCTGGGTCGGCGGATTCAGGATAGACGTAAGAGTTAAGATAAATGCCTCAACAAAAAAAATATTGCATATAAAAATATTTGAACCACTCCCTCTTATTTAAAATGCATAAATTTTAAGCAAATACCTTATTTATACTTGAGATCCGGAAGCGAGTTCTTATAAAATTATTTTAATTCAGTAAATATAGGAAAGAAGAGGGAGGGAGAACGACAATATTTTTTTCTATCAGGAAAATGTTTTTAGAAACCACTATTCCTTCTACAAATGTATTTTTAATTGTTAAGTAATCTATAGGATTTATTACATTCTGATATTTGACCTCTATCGGTATGATGTCTTTTCTGGACCTGCTTAATATAAAGTCTATCTCCTTACCTTTTACTGATTTCCAGTAAAAAATTTTTTCAATACTTGAAAATCCCTGGTAAATACCCTGCTCAAAATTTCTAATTAAATGTGCCCCTATAAGACTTTCTATAATAAAAGACTTACTGATTTTTATATAAGGAAAATTAATGATTCTGGATATAATGTGATAATAAAAAGGGTCAAAAAAATACAACTTCTTTTCTTTTGCCGGATTTCCTGTTAGTTCATTTATATTAAAATGTTCCAAATAATAAACGGTGAAAGAATCGGAAAAAGTATTTACATAGTCAATTACGGTATTTGTAGAAATATTACCGGATTTTTTTGCAAGTTTGTTCCAGCTAATAGCGCTGCCCAGCGAATCTATAATAGAAGAGAGAATATTTTTAGAAATTACTCTTGATTTCTTAAGCTTTTCTATTTCACTAAATATTACGGAAATATATCTTTCAAATGTCTCTTCACTTATTGTGTTGTTGCCAAAGAGAGAGTTAATTGATTCTAAGAAACCTCCGCAAACAAGGTATTTATCTAAATATAAATCGAGTTCATTTTGGTAAATTTTTAATTCTGGAATATTATTTTTAATTGAATTCAGGCTAATGATATTTTCATATTCAAGTGAAATTTTTAGACCGGTGAGATTACAGAACTCTTTAAATGAAAGTGGCAGCAATAATTTGTCTGGACCTGATACCCCTCTTCTCCCGGGGAGTCTGTCTGAACCTTTTCGTAGATCAATGGCTGATGAACCTGTTAGAATAATAGTTTTGTTTTCCAAGCCAAGGGTGTCAACAATATGTTTTATTGATTTTTCCCAGTTTTTCACAAATGTTGCTTCATCAAATAGGATGTATTTTCTATTATTGTTTTCCTTGACTGTTTGATACCATGATATAAATATTTCAAAAAGTTCTTTATCGTCTTTTACCAAATCCATGGAATAATAAAAGATGTTTCTGGGATTGATACTTTTACCAAGCAGATCTTTTATTATTAATTTTACAAGTGTTGTTTTGCCTACCTGCCTGGCCCCTCTGAGTGTGTAGACCGCGTCTTTTTCGAGGTCAGGAGACTTAAATAGTTGAGGCTGATATATATATTTAAGTCCTTTTAATTTCTTTATATGTACATCACTTTCTATATTTTTTTTATCTGTCCACCATGGATTTTGTAATAGTAATTCGTCCATTTTTCTCCTGAAATAATTCTTGTATTATAAAATATATGGCACATAATATTTATGATTAAGTACAATAATTGTTCAGTAGACTGAACAATTAAGTAACTCAATCGTTCAGCCAATATTATACCTCTTTTTAATTTTAAGTCAAAACTGCTGGTTTTTTTCCAAGTTCAACACCCCACTGATCAAAGCTGTAAATATTCCGGATAATTCCCTCGACATCAGGGGTTTCTATTTCTACGCCTCTATCGGTTAGATTAATTTTTAATACCTTTCCTATATAACCAAAAAAATATTGTTACTGATTTTTTATCCAAAATATCCTGTTTTTTATTTAGAATGCATAAGTTTTAAGCAAATACCTTATTTATACTTTTAGAGATCCAGAAGCAAGTTCTTATAAATAAGCTACCTCCTCTATAGTATTTTTTCAAACCAAACCCACAACCACTGATACAATTATATAAATAATTGCTGCCAACCTTAGATTATACTTGACGGTTATAATTAATTAGTGTAAACTACGTTATATGCAAACTTTGGTTTTAGAAAAGTTAATAACTGACTGGAATCCTCACTTTGAGGATATTGGTCGTGGCGCTTGGAAGGGGACAATACCTCGTGAGAAGTATCTAAAAACACTTAAAGAGCTTATAGATATACGCCACACAGTGATTCTGACGGGTGTTCGGCGTGCAGGCAAATCAGTAATTATGCAGCAGCTGGCTGGTTGGCTGATAGAGGAGCAAAAAGTCCCGCCCCAAAATGTTGTTTATTTATTTTTGGAAGATATACAAGTGAGTCAATACCTCAAGTTTGGGGCCGATCTTCTGGAATCATTTTATAACTATTATCTTGAACGCTATAATCCTCAAGGCAGGGTGTATCTCTTCTTAGACGAAATACAGGGCATCAAGGACTTTAACCGCTGGATAGGCAGCCGGTATGAGCGAAAGGAAAATATAAAGTTTCTTATTTCCGGATCTCGGAAGTCACTTATAGAAGCGGAAAGTGCGGAAGTTTTGACTGGCCGGAATGTTCAGATAGATGTCTATCCATTTAACTTTTATGAATACTTGCTGGTTCACAATGTAGAGGTGAGTGGAAAGGAAACAGCTCAGTCTATATGGGACTTAAATTCCAGCCGTCAAATACCCATTCTCCACCATCTCGGTAATTACTTATATGAGGGTGGGTATCCGGAGATAGTTCTTGCTAAAAACGAAACGGAAAAAAGAGCAATAGCCTCCGGATATTATCGAGATAGCGTTGCCCGCGACGTACTGATACCTAACAATCTTCGAAACGCGAGAGATATTGAGCTGTTGGGGTTGCAAATACTTTCTGATTTTACTAAAACTCATACCTTAAGCAGCCTAAGCAGGCCCAATAAGTTGTCGGTAGATACAGTTAAAAATTACCTGGAATATTTTACAAAAGCTTACTTATTCTTTGATAGCACATATTTTTCCCATAAAACCAAAGTAACGCAAGATATCCAAAGACCCAGAAAAATTTATGTAGTCGATAATGGACTGCGTAACTTTAATACTGCGCAACTTAGACCGGATTTAGGCCAGTGTGCCGAAAATGTAACCTTCCTGGAGCTTAAAAAGAATAATGCGGCAGTATATTATTGGAAGGGGAAGCGAGAAGTAGATTTTGCGGTTCTTAATCCCGGCTTGTCTTTATATAATGTTTCATATACAGATCAGCCGCACGATAGGGAAATAGAGGGTTTACTTGAAGGTTTAAAAGAATTCAAATTAAATAGGGGAGTAATCCTAACCAAAAATTATTTTACCAAGAAAGTGGTAGAAGAAAAAACTATAGAGTTTATACCATTATGGGTTTGGTTAATTTTAAACGGAAGAGTATTTTTTAAAGAAAAGACCTAATTTTTAATTGTAAAAAATCGGATTCAAACTACTAAGTTTATTGATTTTAAGAAAATAAGAAGTTAAATTGAGCGGAAATATATTCTTTGAGTGTCTTTAGAAAGTTTCACAAAAAATTCACCGCTTAGTACCCATCCAGCAATGTAGCAGTTTCATTTTTCCTCTAAAAATTTGGCAAATACCTTATTGATATTTGGGTTCCTATCAGATACCGGCTGGTCTATAAATCTAAAAACGGAAATGATGCCAAAGAATTTGACGGAAGTAGATTTTATTGCAAGCATATGCTCCCATATCCCTAATAAGAATGAACAGATGGTCAGATAACTTGGATTCTACAGCAATGTGTGCCGGGGCAGAAGGAAAAAAGAGAGTGCTTGCGAATCTGACTTTGTCCTATATAATTGCGAGCATAATAAGGGATTAAATAAATCCTGGGCCCATCTCATAAAAAAAATTTATGAAGTTGATCCCTTAATATGTCCCAAATATTTAGAATGCATAAATTTTGTGCAAATACCTTATTTATACTTGAGAGATCCAGAAGCGATTTCTTATAAATATAAGATAAGTACCTCAACAAAAAAAATATTGCATATAAAAATATTTGAAATTTAATGATAGAATAAGCGCTATGATTAATGATTCAAAAATTAATACTCTTATTGATGAGAAAAAACTCAATAAGAAAGTTGCGGAATTAGGAGATCTGATAACTGAAGATTATAAGGATAAATACCCTGTGCTGATAGCCATTCTCAAGGGCTCCTTTATTTTTGTAGCCGATATCTGCAGGCAGATAAAAGTTCCGGTTATATTTGATTTCATGGCTGTTTCAAGTTACGGAAACGCAAAGGCCAGTTCAGGAATCGTCAGGATCACAAAAGACCTGGACACAAATATAGAGGGAAAGGATATTATAATAATTGAAGACATTATAGATTCAGGCAGGACGCTTAATTATTTGATTAAAAATCTTGAAGCAAGAAATCCCAGAAGCCTGGAAGTATGTGCGCTGCTTGATAAAAATGTTCCAAGGAAAACTGCAAATAAAGTAAAATACAAAGGTTTTGATATACCGAATAAATTTGTCATAGGATATGGCCTGGATATAGGTGAAAAATACAGGAATCTCCCTTTTATCGGATATTTGGAAGAAGAATAGCTGCTTTTTAATTATCTTCTGAAGTCAATTTCCAATTTTCAATTTAATTAAAATAATATATAATAGTGATACTGTTTTTAAGCAGTATTGTTTTTTAAAGTGTTTAAGGCGTATCTAATAGTATTAATAAAAACCTTAAATAATCTAAATAAAAAAGGAGTGTTTTATATTTGAAAAGAAGTTTTAAAAATATAGCTTTGCTGGTATTGCTGATAGTTGTAATGTTTTTAGTTTTCAGGAATCCACTTTTTACGGCGCCTGAAGTCAAGGAACTGAGCCTGGATGATTTTATTGTCCAGGTCAATGCGGGACAAATCAGCACTACTGACCCTATAACAATTAAGGGGGACGACAAGTTAATCGAAGGGAAGCTTAAGGATGGTATCGGTTTTAAGGTTTCGTACCTTCAAAATTATGATATAACCCAGCTTTTGCTTGATAAAAAAATACCTTTTAAGGTTAACAACCAAAAACAATCAGTGTGGCTGCAGATATTAATCAGCGCATTGCCATTCCTGATAATGTTCGGTCTTATTTTCTTCATGATGAACCAACTTCAAGGAGGTGGCTCTAAAGTTCTGCAGTTTGGAAAAAGCAAGGCCCGGGTTGCGAACAAAGGTAAAAACAGGGTTACCTTCAAAGATGTCGCGGGAGTTGACGAAGCCGTAGAAGAACTGAGGGAAATTGAAGAATTTCTGGAAAATCCCAGCAAGTTTAAAGCTATGGGAGCCAAGATCCCTAAAGGTGTGCTTCTTTATGGTCCTCCCGGAACCGGTAAAACTTTGCTTGCAAGAGCTGTTGCAGGTGAAGCAGGAGTACCATTCTATAGCATATCAGGCTCTGAATTTGTAGAGATGTTTGTCGGAGTAGGAGCGTCAAGAGTAAGGGACCTTTTTGCTCAGGCTAAAGCCAGCCAGCCTTCAATTATTTTTATGGATGAAATTGATGCAGTTGGGAGGCATAGGGGTGCCGGACTGGGCGGCGGTCATGATGAAAGAGAGCAGACCCTTAACCAGCTTCTTGTTGAAATGGATGGTTTTGATGTTGACAGTACAGTGATCCTGATAGCCGCAACAAACAGGCCGGACATACTTGACCCGGCGTTGCTGAGACCCGGCAGATTTGACAGGCAGATTGTTGTTGACAGACCTGATTTGATTGGCAGAGAAAATATCCTTGAGATCCATGCAAGAGGCAAGCCACTTGATAAAGATGTAAATTTAAAGACGATTGCCAAGCAAACTCCCGGTTTTACGGGTGCTGACCTTGCAAATATTTTTAATGAATCATCTTTGCTTGCTGCAAGGCATAACAAGAAAAAAATAAGTATGTTTGAAGTAGAAAATGCAATTGAAAGAGTAATAGCCGGGCCTGAAAAGAAAAGCAGGATTATTTCTGAAGTAGAAAAGAGAATAATAGCATTCCATGAAGCAGGGCATGCTTTGCTTTCACACATACTTCCCAATACTGATCCCATACATAAGATATCCATTATTTCCAGGGGCAGGGCGCTTGGTTATGTAATTACTCTGCCTGAAGAAGATAAGTATTTAAAGACAAAAAAAGAGCTGCTTGATAACATAACGCAGCTTCTTGGTGGAAGAGTCAGCGAAGAAATGACTTTTGATGATATAACATCAGGCGCCCAGAATGACATAGACAGAGCTAGCAAGATTGTAAGGAAAATGGTTACAGAGCTTGGAATGAGTTCTAAGCTTGGTCCCATTATGTATAGACTGGACGAAGAGGAAGTTTTTCTTGGAAAAGAGATAATGTCAAGGCCTCACTACAGCGAGGAAGTAGCTTCTGAAATTGACAGGGAAGTCAGGAATATAATCCAGGAAAGTTACGAAAAAGCAAAGCGGATACTTACTGAAAATAAAGACGCTCTTACTATGCTTGCTACTACATTAATGGAAAAAGAAACACTTTCAAGAGAGCAAGTAATGACCATGTTGTTTAATGTAAAGAGCCAGAAAAAGTCCAGGAATATCAGAATAGAACCGGAGAGAAAAGGGCGTAAAGGTGCTGGAGACACTGTAAAATTAAAAAATAGTAAAAGTCCTGTAAGAGCCAGGGTATCCCGGCTTTCCGTAAAAGAGGAATGATTAAATTAAGATATTTATAACATTTACGGGCGTTATTTAAGTTAAATAAGCTAATTTAAAGGGTTCTATTTAAGAAGTGTTCTTGGTAGGGCCCTTTTAGCTTAGCCTTAATTAAGGTTGTAGAAATTTAATAAAAAAATTAAACTAAAGAAAATTTATTTTAACCAAATCTTACAAAATTTAGCACAGGAGCATTTTAGGTGGACAAAAAAATGATAGAAGAAGGCGTCAGGCTGATACTAAAAGGTATTGGTGAAGACTTAAATAGAGAGGGGCTTGCCAGGACCCCTAGTCGCGTTGCAGACATGTACGAAGAGCTTTTCAGCGGTATAGGGAAAAATCCTGGTGAAGAACTTGTATCATTATTTGATGAAAATCACGACGAGATGATAATAGTCAAAGATATCCCATTCTATTCGGTTTGCGAGCATCATATGGTTCCTTTTATAGGAAAAGCTCACATTGCATATGTGCCAAACAAGTCAGGCAGAATAGTGGGATTAAGCAAACTTACCAGAGTGCTTGAAATAGCTTCCAGAAGGCTTCAGGTTCAGGAAAGGCTGACAACAGTCGTTGCCGATACAATCATGAGCAAGCTTGAACCAAGAGGTACCATGGTTATAATTGAAGCCGAACATTTATGTATGAGCATGAGGGGCGTTAAAAAGCCAAATACAATTACTGTTACATCTGCAGTAAGAGGTTTATTCAGGCAAAACCCGGCATCAAGGGCCGAAGCAATGGCGTTGATAAAATCCGGCAAGAATTAGGACTGGTATGGCGTGGGCTACAAAATAAGAAAATTAAACTTAAAAACTAAAAAGCAGGGTCTTGAAGAATTTGGTAAAATCGGGGCATCCCTGCCCGGTCAGCATATAATGGTAAATAAAATCTCTCCGCTTGCGCTGAAGGTTAAGGATGTTGATGTTAGGGCTGCCAATATTCTCAAGCAGGAAATGCTTTCAAGAGGCGGAGATGTAGTGACTTCCCGCCAGTCTCTTATAAAATCAGAAGGGCTTGTAAATATTATAATATTAGGCACAGAAAAAGCTATTTTGAGCTTGACAGATAAAATTAAAATGCAGCCATTTGGCTTAAAAGAGCTTTCGGAGCAATTAGCAGAATATATTGCTTTAGGGCAATCAATAAATACTCGAAAAATCATTAAAATAGGCCCGGTAGATTTTAACATGGAGCAGGAAGGTGCACTTATCATGGGTATCCTCAATGTTACTCCTGATTCTTTTTATGATGGCGGGCAATATTTTAAAAAAGGCGATGCATTTAAAAGAGCGGATGAAATTATTGAGCAGGGAGCTCACATAATAGATGTGGGTGGAATGTCAACGAGGCCTGGTTCAAAACCAGTCAGCCTGGATGAAGAATTGAGCAGGACAATCCCGGTAATTGAGCATGTCGCTAAAAATTTTAAAAAAACTACAATCTCAATCGACACCTGCA
>Ga0268276_1001378_pt1 | contig 24159 bp, 37 predicted proteins | sample saktaG_4_FD_190145 | JGI IMG/M metagenome (GOLD analysis project Ga0268276, IMG submission 190145) | Saline water microbial communities from Sakinaw Lake, British Columbia, Canada - sak_2010_1_5_45m | ecosystem: Environmental > Aquatic > Non-marine Saline and Alkaline > Saline ... | reverse complement strand
ATAATAATTATCCTCGCCCAACTCAATATCCGGCACCGAATTATAATACCTAATTTCCTTAACGTCCAAATCAAAATGCCCCGCAACCATCACCGCCAACTTCCTAAAATCAATTGCCCTCGGCTTCCGCACAACCGATTTCACATTATGATACCAATTATTCCCATCGACAAACATAATCGCTTTCTTCTTTTTAGTCACCATAGAAAATAAGACTCCCGGCATTCCTTGCGTCATACCGGGGAGGTAATGTTTAACCAAACCCCCTCAAATATTTAAACCTTTCCATCACAACTCCCCCTCAACTTCCTTATTTATCCTATCAAAAAATCCCTTCATAAAACTCCACCTCTCCGTCGCAATTTCTCTCCCTTTCTTAGTACTAATTCTGTCAAGAATATTTTGCTTTATCAAAAACTCTCTATATGCACAATCATCCTCACTATACTCCTCGCTATTCACGATATTCTTATCGTTCTTATGAACAATAGAACCTATCCTCCCAGAAACATGAAAAAATCTTCCAACACCAATTGCACCCATACCATCAATCTTATCGGCATCAAACAATATCTTCGCCTCAACACTTTCTAAAACATCCTTCTTTCTTGAACGATGACACCTAATACAACTAACAACTTTCTCAATTTTATCCTCGGGAAAACCCATCTCTTTCAAAATCTCACAAGCCATTTCCGCACCTTTATACGCATGACACACTTTACCCTTAGTCTCATTTTCTTCCCGCCTTGCTATATCATGCAACAAAACCGAAGCCTTCAAAACATCTATATCAACATCCTCTTCTTTACCAATCTCAATAGCAGTTCTAAGAACCCTTTCAGTATGCATAAAATCATGAGCAGGGTCTACTCCTTCAAAATACGGCAACACCTTCTCTCTCAACCTCGCAAAAAACTCCTCGTTCATCATACAACTTTATTAACATTAAATTTATTCAATGGATCCGTCCGCTTCTTAATATTAACCAAAATCTTTTTATCATTCACATCGACAAATTCCTTTTTCAAAATTCCAATCCCATGCTCCCCAGAAATCGACCCCCCAAATCTCTTAACTAATTTCATCATCTCGGGAATAAACTTTTTTTGCTTTTCGCTAAAACACGGATGAAGTATACCAACTCCAATATGCCCAAAAACAGGTATACCAATCTCTTCAAACCACTTAACCAATTTCACAAACCCATCAATCATAACCTTCGGGTCCTCAATCCTAACATATCCCTCACTCGCAACGAATGGATAAACCCCATCTCTCGTAGCCATCAACTCATCATATTCCTTCCCGCTCATAATCCCGGTCCCATCCTCATACTCCACAATCAAATAATAACCATCAACAAACCCAAGTCCAGCACTAACCCTCTTGTCTAAAAACTCAATCATCGAAACAGCCGAATTTCTTTTCAAATCCCTGACAGCCAAAGCAACATCCTCGATACTTTCAAACTTCACCAAAGTCGCACTCCTATTTTTCAACGGCGACAATTTCAAACAAGCCCGAACAATCACACCACTAATTCCCTCCATCCCAGCATAATCTGAAAGCTCCATCGCTCCTCTCCGATGTAACTCCCCACTCCCGTCGACAATCTCAACCCACTTAACCCAATTTGAAGTCCTCCCATATTTAATCGCCCGCGCACCAACCGCATCCGTCGCAATCATCCCACCAATCGTCGCAACCGAATGACTCGACGGCCTCACCGGAAACTCCAACCCATACTTAAACAAATAATTCTCCAACTCATCCAAAATAACACCAGCCCCAACCTCAACCACTTTTCTTTCCTTATCAAAACCATAAATTCCATCCATCTTCGACAAATCCAAAACAACATCTAATCCATTCTGCGGAACAGCCCCACCGCTCAAACCAGTCCCGCCACCTCGAATTACAACCCTCCCCGCATTCGCAACAATCCTACGAACCTCCGCAATATTCCTCGGCTGAACAACATCCAACGCCCGCCCATCAACACCCGACGCATCCGACCCATAAACCTTAACTAAATTCTTATTCATTTTAAACAATTCAAAATATCCCCCTTTTTCAAAACAATAAATTTATACTTACCGCTTCTTAATTTATTCGCATACCCATTCAAAACAGATGCCGAACAAAAATCATAACCACATTCCCTCAAAATCTCTTCAACAGATAAAAAATCCGCATCACCAGACACTAAAACACACGCATCACAAACTTTCTCTATAATAACCTTCCTAATAATATCTAAAGCAATAAGGATATCTACACCCTTTTCTTTTTGATGCTTCCCGTACCCAGTCAACTCTTTTAACTTAACAACTATATTATCTTTTTTTAATTCCTCAATAAAATTCTTATGCTTAGAATAAGAAGAACTTAGAATATTTGGAATAGAATTATAATAATTAATGCCAATTAATTCAAAGCCAAAACGATCACAAACAAACTTAGAAAGTTTTCTAAAATCTATTTCACCTATCTCTCTCATTAACTCCTTAGAATTATGGTACCAATTATTACCATCAATAAAAACAATAGCTCGTTTCATAAAAAAGTGCCTAGCGTCTGAGACACTAGGCGGTTATTAACTTTACCAACCAACCTCCCTTTTTATATTTTTCCTTTTACCAACCCCCGACGCATTCGACACATAAATCTTAATTAAATTCTTATTCAACCTCATCCCTTTCTCCTCCAAGACTTAAACTTCTGACCCGACAAGCGAAGCGACCGAATACCGACAAGCGAAGCGACCGAATATCTCGAATGAAAATCTTTGATTTTCATTTGCGTATCTCCCTCAACTTCCGAACAACAAAATCCGAAAACTCAACCGACTTCTCCGTCGCTGATTTAATATTAGCATAACACAAACCACAGGGCGAAACAATCTGCCCAACTTCTTCAGGAATTTCAGAAACATTTTTCTTCGCAACCGCTTTCGCAACACTCGGAAAATTCGCCCGAACCCCGCCTCCGGCCCCACAGCAAATCGCATCTTTTCGATTAAGCCTAAATTCAAAAACCTTCCCGCCCAATCTTTCAATCACCTCTCTCGGCTCATCATAAATCTCACTATACCGCCCAAGATGACACGGGTCATGATACGCAACTAATTCTCTCTCTCCATCGCCCCTCCACTTAATTCCTCTTTTCTTCAGCGCATTCAAAATCACAACCGTCGCGTGCTCAACTTCAATATCCCACTCCCGAACCAACTCCGGATAAATCTCCCGAAAAGTATGATAACACGACGGACAATTCGTAATAATTTTTTTTATCCCATTCTTCTTAAACAAATCAAAATTCTTCTTCGCCAACTTCCTCGCATCCTTCCGATACCCCGCATTCAAAACCGGCAACCCACAACAAACCTCATCTTTCGACAACATCACAAAATCAATCCCAAGCCGATTAAAAATCTCCTTATAATTCTCAAATTGCTCCGTCAAAACCCCCTTCGTCAAGCACCCAGGAAAATACAATGTCTTCCCACCACCAAACCAATTCAATATTCCCATCCCAAACCTACAAAACCTCACTACTTAAAATTTATTATACTCGTATCTACACAAATCCAACAGCCTTAACAAAAATATAAATAGAAAGCCCAACAAGCAACAACCCCGAAATCAACTTCATATACTTCCTATTCGAAACCGTCCAATTCTGCAACCTCTCAGTCGACGTCCCACGATAAATCAAATAAGTCAAAATAACCAACGGCAAAACAAAAATCAAATTATAAATCAAAAGGTAACCAAACCCAAAAGTCTTATGAATAGACATAACCGTCAAAATCCCAATATAAATCTCACCAGTACAAGGCAACTCAAAAAGCGAAACAATCACACCCAAAATAATAATCGAAACCAAATTCCCTTTCGCCATAAACTTCTCAATAATCGGTTTAACCTTAGAAGAAATCTTAAGCGTCACACCTTTCCCATACCAAAAAACATCCTTCAACTGTAAAAGCCCCAAAACAAAAATAACCCCAGCAACAACAAGATAAAAATAATAAAATCCCGCCGAAGAAGAAAACTTATTAATCACACTATAAAATCCCCACCCCATAAAAAAATAAACAACAAAAACAACAAAACTATAAATCAATCCAGCCCTCAAAGCCCGACGAGCAGACCCCATTCCCAACAAACTCGCCATCAAAAATATCAAAACTCCAAAAGCACAAGGATTAACCGAATCAATAACCGCCGCAACCAAAACCGAACCAATTGTCACACTATCACCTGTATCCGAACTAACACCTTCTGAATCAATCACAATCCCTCCACCATTTTGAACACTACTAAGCAAATGCTCAATTATCGGCACATCTCCAACCAAATAACTATACTTCCCACCTCTCTCAATAACAGCAAACGGCCAACCTCTCTGAGCAATCCCAAACTCATCACAAAAATTATCAAACAAATCCCTATTCTCCTGGCTCTCATGCAAATTCAACTTTTCAACAGAAACTCCATCCATCAAATCGACATCATCTAAAATCCCTGACGCATCAACATTAGAACAATGCGGGCATCCTGTTGAATAAAAATAATAAACCCTAACATCTTCCCCCGCACTAACACAACTAATCAAAACCAAAAACAACAACCCAACAAAAACCAAATTCAACCTTCTCATAATAAAATAAATAAAATTAACTTTAAAAACTTTAAGGTAACCTTAAAATCTCTTCACCAATATCCACCTTATCTCCAACTTTAATCAAAGATTCAATTCCAGCAACATCAGGAAAACATAACAACATACTAGAACCAAAATTAAAATAACCCCCAATATCTCCTTTCTCAAAACAATCCTTTTTAATCGTATGAATAGAATTAACATTTAAAGAACCAACGGCAACAATCGCATAAGAAAAATCCTGAGCTCGAAACACCGTACCAATCGTCGCATTCTTTTTTATCGACCTCTCAAAAAAATCTGTCTTAGGAAAAATCCTCTCAAGCCCCGTCATTACAGGAATCCTAGCCACTCCTTCATTAACCTTCGTCGAAACAATCTCTGAATTATAAGGAATCCTCCAATAATGTTTATCCATCGGAGAAAGATAAAAATTAACATAGAAACCTCCCGAAAATAAATCAGCTCTATCAATAACCCCAGATAAATCAACTTTCCTCCCCAATTTAGAAATTAACTTCCCATGCTCTTCAATCCTCTCAACACAAACCACCTTCGCCTCAACAGGACTTACCAAAACAGAATCATCAAAATTAACCTCATCCACTCTATACTTATGAAATCGAGAATTCAATCCAATTACATCCGCAAGTCTTTCCAATAAAGTATGCCTTGTCGAATAATCCATTTAAACAGCTCTAGAAACTTTCCCACTTGCTTCCTTAAATTTTATTCCTTTCTCGTTCAAAGCCGAAATCATATTCCCACCAACTTTCCCAGCAATAACCAAACCAACTTTCTTCTCAGCCAACATATAAGCAACAGAAAAACCAGCCCCGCCACCACCAGTTGCAAAAGGATTCTTAATAGTCTCAATCAATTTCTTATCTTCAAAAACAAGATAAAAAGGAGCCCGACCACCTCGGCCACTTATCTCAGAGTCAAAATCTTTTCCTTCAGACGCTACAGCAATTTTCATTTTTTAACCTCCATCAATTTATTTAAAACAACACCCTGAACCACCGACATAAAAATCATCACGAAACACAACACAAAAATATACTGCCAATTAAAATACAAAATCGCCAATGGCAACAACGGAATTTTAATCGCCCGATTATATAAGAAACAAGCAATAAGCCCATAATTCAAACCCTTCCTCCTCAAATCAGCCAAAAGCGGATACCACATATAAATTGGACCCGTCGATAAAATCCCTCCAATAACAACATAAAACCATTTCTTAAAACCCTTCTCACTAAGATGCCTCATCACAAATTTCGGAGTTATAAAATAATTCGACAAACTCATCAAAACAAACACGAGAATAAAAATCGGAATTATCTTATAAATAATCTTACCAAAAAAATCCAAACTATCTGAATAAATTTTTTGATTAAACACCGAAAGCAAAAAATAAACAATAATAATTATCAACAAAAAATACCAAGAACCCGGAAACCGTTTTAACTTATCTTTAAATTTCATATCATCACCCCCAAAATCAAAACAGTAATAATCGCAACAACTATCGCCAAAATAAAAGCCGTAAAATTCCTAAACAAAGCAAACCTCTTACCCAAAATCGCAGACTCAGCAGGAAGTTGAATGATACCAACAGTGACCCAAGCAACCAAAAATGCAGTAACCGCAATTAATCCTACTCCTTGTCCCAACATTTCTCCACCAAAAATATAACTTGTTATTGGATTTCCTGCAGAAATACTACCAATCAAACTTCCAATTAAAGAATCTAAAAAAGAGTTTTGACTAAAAACAGAAATATAAAATGACTTCGGAACTAGAACAGAAATAAGACTTATCAATAAAATTGTTCCAAGAATCATCGGGAAAGCCACCCATAATCCTTTTGCTGCCTTAAAGGTAGATTGCTTCATTAGTTTACTATTTTCAGATTTCATCAACGCCTACATCCAAAATTTAATTCTCGAAGATTATCAATACCCTCAACAACTTCCCGAACAATTTTATAATCCCCAGTTTTAAGTTCGACACCTTTTTCACTAAACAATTTAACTGCTCGTCCACCCATTCCAAGAGTAAAAATAACATCCGGCTCAAATTTCATAATCTGCTCAACAGGAGTCATATCGGAATTTGAATGGTCCAACTTATTATCCACAATCTCAAAACTTTTCGCCTCTGTCTCATAAATCGCAAAATGAGAACAATGCCCAAAATGCTCACTAAGTTTAGAATCCATCCCATTCTCCTCTTCTATCGCTATCAACAATCTCATTTTATCAAATTCTTTAATACAACACCCTTTTTATAATACATTAAACAACCTCCTTTTCCAAAATCTTATCCCCAACCGAACCAAATAAAAACAATTTCATCTTAAACTAATTTTTCCATATTTTCATAACTAACTCCTACAATAAGGACAAGAATTCCTACTTGGAGTTCCCTTTATATTTTGAACATACAAATTAGCATGCTCCATACAACAAAACACACACCTAACCTTATTTATAAATTCGGGAATCTTAACTTCCATCCAAACTTCATCCCCCTTTTCTATTTTTTCCTTACAATAATTACATTTCTTTTTAAATAAAATCATCTTCTCCCACCACCTCTACCCATTCCACGACCTTGACTTTGACCTCTACCCATTCCACGACCCCGACCTTGACCTCTACCCATTCCAAAACTTTGATCTCCACCCATACCACGACCTTGACTAAAATCTTGGCCGAACACACCTTCACCTTCCCCATTAGTCCCACCAGATTCTCCATTCAACAAAATAGCATTTCTCGAACAAGACTCCGCAGCCTCCTTCAAACAATCAGCATTCCCATCTTTCACAACTGCAACTCCATCAACTATTTCAATCCCCTCCGAACAAATATTTGCACAAAGCCCACATCCCACACATTTATCCTTATCTATTTTTATTCCCATTTTAATATCTTATGTTATGAATACCTATTCATTTATAAATTTAACCACCAAACACTATCCCCATCCTATCTTCTTTAACTTTCTCCTCCATTATTTCATTAATATTATCCTTAATTATTTCAAGAACTCTTTTGATATCCAATTCCCTCACCACAACAGAAACAAATTTATCATTTAACCTAACAATATTCGGACCAAACCTTCTCCCCACGATAACATCAACTCCCCTCAAAACTGACCCAACTTTTTTCGCTTTCTCTGGATCCCCATGAATCAACCTCTCATTCTCTTCATACTTTTTATTTTCTCTTTTCTCCTTAAAAATAATATCCCCATCAAAATATTCATAAATCAAATAATATTTCGACATCCCAACATGGTCATCCGACTTCATTGTTTTTCCATCATCTGTTCCGATAGCAAAAATCAACTTTTCTTTAATATCTCTAATGGCTCCTTGTGGACAAACCGCCAAACATGACCCACAATTTATACACTTTTTCTTATCAATTTCCACAAATCCCTCTTCATTAATTGAAATTGCACCCACCAAACATTTAGAAATGCAAAGCCCACATCCCACACATTTATTTTTACTTATGTTCATTTTTAAAACCCCCATACTCCAACTCAATCTTTGTAACTTCTCTAAAAAAATTCGGATTCTCATTATAAACCAACCCCAAGTGATATTTCAATCCTTTAATATTTGTTACATCAGGATAACTATTAATAAAATCTTTTTTAACAAGAGAAGACAAAAACATTTTTTTAAGCTTCAAAATTTTCACATTCTTAATAAATGGAGTAAACAAAGGAACTACATTCCCTTTTTTATTTCCAGGTCGCTCCAAAATTCTCAACGCAACATCCTCACCTTCATAAAAACATTTAGCTTTCCCATTTCCACATATCCTATCTCCTGGACGATACAAAACTTTCAATTCTCCCTTCTTAATAATATCCTCATAAACTTTTCTTTCCCATATTTCATTTCTCGGATATTTCAGTTTAGTCATTCCTCATACTCACACTAAAAATATCTTCAATTTCTTTCTCACTAAGTTTCTCACCGAATATTCCAGAATTTAATTTTTCAACATTTTGAATAGCAATTATTCCCTGATTCACAAACATCCCTTTCCCATCAAGTAAATTTTTCAAACCAACTTGTTTTGCTATTTGCAACGTTTTAGGAAAACCACTCCTCGGTAACGTAATATCATACAAAACAATTTCCTTATTTTTTCTCGCCAATTCTCCAACAATTTCCAAACTTTCATCATTATTATCTTTCACGCCTTCTACATTAGAAACATCCGCAAAAGCAAAAGCAGAATAATCCTGCAAAGGCTCAGCTCCCTTTTTTGAAACATTAATAGCCGCAACAACATTTTCCCTTAACAAAAAATCTCTTATTCTATCTTCTCCCCCAAATTCAGCCACATCAGGTATTATCCTATTAGCATCTTCCGCCATCTGCTTAGCTTTTTCAACAGTCCTATTAATAATATACAACTTCCCAACATTTTTATCAAGAAGTCCTCTAACTAGTTGTTTCCCAACCCCGCCACCTCCGAACATAACAACAACTTTATTTTCCAATCCATGACCCCGAGTTTCCATTAATTTCCTTTCTAAAGGCAACAAAAATCCCGGAATATCCGTATTATACCCAATCAAATTCCCAGACACTTTATCTTTCACAATATTATTTACAGACACCAATCCCTCAGGAAAAATTTTATCCAAATATTTATATTGCTCCTTCCAACCTGAACCAAACCCACCCCCAAGATATTTAGAATCTGATTTTAACCCCCTAACTATTGTTTGAGCATCTTTTGGATTCCCCACACAATAAACTGCCCGAAAATTTAAATTTCTACTTTCAAACAAAGAGTTCCACATTAAAGGACTCAGTGCAGAATAATCCTTCTCAGTTAAAAAAACAAAGTAACCCTTTAACTCATCCAATGAATCTAAATCAAGATACTTCATATCCGTCGGCAAACCTTTAGACATTCCTCTCTTTATTATTTCTTCCCTTTGCCTTTTGCCCTTTTCATTAAAAATAAAATCGTTCTTTTCAGGAAGCCACGCAGGATAGACAACTCCTCCTCGAATTAATTCCTTTAAATTTCCCATTTTATTTATCCAATACCTCTATAGTTAATTTTACTTTTTTTCTCATTCCTCTTTTGGGAACAAACGAAGCAATCAAATCTCCAAACTTTTTTTCATCATCTTCAAAACCAATATGCTCATATTCTTTGTCTCCCAACTTTTCAATTCTATTAAACAAATGACCCTCAAGAACTCCCCCTTTACTTCTATCAAAAAACTCCTCCTTATTCTCCTTGTCCCTTTCAGGCAATATTGTCAACTTTTCAATTTCCATTTTCACAACCAAAATCCTCCCAAACAAATACTTAATTAATAATTAAGATAGATTAATTACTTCACTAAGTTCTGTTCTCAAACCTTCTTTCGGACGCAAACCGATAAATTCCTTAATCACTTTACCGTCTTTAAAAAGTTTCATATTTGGTATACTCTGAATTTGATAAGTAATCGCAAGCACTTGATTCTCAGAATCCTCTGTATTCATCTTTCCAATTTTAAGTTTTCCTTCCAATTCTTCCGACAAAGCATCCAACGCCGGAACCATCATTAAACAAGGCTGACACCAAGGTGCCCAAAAATCAACCAAAACAGGAATATTCGAATCAAGAACTTCTTCCTGAAAATTTTTAGCACTTATCTCAATAGTTTTTGACATTTTTAAATCTCCATTTAATTTATTAAAATAAACCAAATCCTAGGTATTTAAACAAAACGGAGTATCTACAAATACCTACAAAAAATAGAAACACTTACAACCCTTCTAATTCAAACTCAACTTTTTTTACCCAATGATTAATAATTCTCAAAACACTATCCTTCAAAACTACATTATCCTTGACAGAATAAACAAAAACATATCCCCCTTTATTAAAATTCTTTTGACTACGCTTTAATAACCCTTTCTCCCTAATTTTTTTTACAGCTTTTTGAGAAGTAGATAATCCTATTTTAAAAATTTCAGAAATTTCAAAAGTCGTAAATTCCTTATTTGAATTTTTTACAAAATACATTAAAATTTTATATTCTATTTTTGTAAATCCAAAACTACATCTAACCACCTCATCCAAATCAAACTTTTTACACGCAAAATTTATCATCTAAACCTCACCCTCTCACCATCAAAGCTCCACACTTCGAACATTTTTTACTCATACAAGGTTGCCCCCTAATCTGATTTTCTTTATTCCCACATTTAGGACAAACACAAACCCCACCGGGACCAGCCGCAAATCCTCCCATTCGCCCCATACCATCACCTCGCCTCATTCCCAAACCTCTACCTCTCGAAATCGCCATTTTAAAATTACCTCCTTCTATCTTTATCGCCTGACCATTAACAATAGCACTAGCCAACTTCTTTCGAGCAGACCCCAACAGCCTCGACAAAGTAGACTGAGATATTTTCATTTTTTTACCCGCCTCACTCTGTCCAATCCCCTCAATATCAATCATCCTGATTGCTTCCAATTCATCAAAACTCAAAACAATCTCTTTTAAATTCACCATAGGAACACCAACTGGCTTAAAATAAGTTACATCGGGACAAGAAAAAATCCTACGCAAATGCCTAGGTCTAACCATTTACTTTCTCTCTAATGTCTTCCCACATTTAGGACATTTAATTTTAGAACAAGGAACTCCCCCCTTATGCTTCTTTCGATAACCACAATTCGAACAAATACAATCCCCCTCAGGACCTAGACCTACAGCACCCTCAACATTATCCTTAAATTTCCCCTTTCTCTGCCAACCAAACCCACCACCAAAACTAATCTTCGAAACAAATTCTTTCGGCTCAAAATAAGAATCCGTCACATCATGACCTTCAATTTGTATCACAACATATTCTAAAAACTCAATACCATCAATTAAACTTTTCTTAATCTTCCTAGAAATCTCCGTCGCCTCTTCCACACTAACTTTATTCGACAGTTTAATTCCTAAATTCGCAGTAATCACCGAACCCTTCTTTTGAGTCCTCAAATCAAAAATCTCAACATTATAACCACTAACAATCTCCCTAATTTTCTCTTCATCCCCATCACTTGCCGAAACATCCAAAAGAGAATCTGTCGCCTCTCTCCCCAATTTAAAAGACTCCCAAATAATATACACCCCAACCAACAACGCTAAAATCGAATCAACATAAATCCAATAAGGCACAATAAACAAACCAACCAAAACCGCAATAGAAGCAAAAACATCAACTCTATCATGAACCCCATCAGAAAGCAAACTCAAAGAATTCTCTTTTTTTCCATAATAAATTTTCAGCCTCGCTGTAATCTCATTCAAAACAACAGAAGCTAACATAACTATCATAGCCAGATAACTAAGCGAAACAAAATCCGGATTCAAAAACCCGATATAAGCCTTATAAATAATCCAAAGACCTGTTACAAACAATAAAATCGTAATAATTAACCCAGACAAAACCTCAAACTTATAATGACCATAAGGATGTTTCTTATCAACCGGCTTCTTAGAAATTCTAATACCTAAAAAACCAATTCCAGAAGAAAAAACATCCATCCCAGAATGAAACCCTTCAGCTAAAACAGAAGCAGAACCAATAAAAAAACCAACAAGAGTTTTCCCAATAGCCAAAACTAAATTTATAAAAATAGACAACAAAGCAATTTTCTCTTTCATCATTAAATCAAGACTTTAACTCTTTTAACCTAGCTTCAATCTCGGCCTTCTCAACATTTATCTGTTCAAGTTCTTGTTTCAAAAACTCACTTTCCTGAACTTCCGTTATAACCTGAGGCTGAACAAAAGGTTGTCTAAAACCGAAACATCTACCTCGACCAAAACCCCTTCCAAATCCAGAATTTACAAACCCAGGCGCATTAAAACCCGAACAAAAACCCCGTCCCCTTCCAGTCATAGGTCCCTGTCCATTAGGTCCCGTCCTATCTCCTTGTGGCATTTTGTTTTTTCTCCATTTTAGTTATGAATATATATTCATAATACTATTTAAACCTTTCGAATCACATCTCCTTATTCAACCCATACTTTCGCCAAATCCTGCTAAACTTAGAATTCTTCTTCATCTCATCAAGGGTTCCTTTTGCAACAATCTTCCCATTCTCAAAAAGATAAATATAATCAAACTTATCCAAAAGATGCAACCTGTGAATCGAAGAAATAATCGTCTTCCCTCTAAACCTCGAAAAAATATTATCGTGAATCTTCATCTCATTCTCACTATCAACACTCGACGTCGGCTCATCAAGCAAAACAATATCACTCTTCTTCGCCGCCAACAAACCCCGAGCCAAAGACAACCTCTGCTTCTCACCCCCAGACAACGAAACCCCCTTCTCCAAAACATTCGTGTTCAAACCCTTGCTCAACTTCCCGACAACTTTCTTCAACTGCGCCATCTCAATAACCTCCAACAAATCCTCGTTCCTCGTCCGAATCCCCATCGTAATATTATTCCTAATTGTATCATTAAAAATCTCAGGGTCCTGCGAAATCAAAGTAATATGTTTCTTCAACCTCGAAAATCCATGGTCAAGCTTCTTCTCATCGCAATAAACCTCACCGCCATCAGGAGCATAAAGCCCACGAAGCAAAGTCAACATCGTACTCTTCCCCGAACCCGACTCGCCAACAAGCGCAATTTTCTCACCTCGCCTAAACTTAAAATCAACCCCCTCAATATGCTTCTCATCACCTTTATCATTATAAGAAAAATTAACATTCTTAAATTCAACACTGTCCCACTCCCTCGGCAAATCCATAGAAATATCTTTTTTAATTTCATTAAAGGCCTCATCAATCGGTCGCGCATTAATCAAATTAGCATTATACTTACTAATTTCTCCATAAAGACTAGCAAACTGATAAAATGTATCACCAACATATCTCAAATACCCATACAAAATATAAAGCGTTCCAACCATAATAATACCACCAGAATAAAAATCAGTATAAGCACTATAACTCAAAGACAAAACAATCATCACATTTATCGCGATACTAGCAAAACCCCATTTCGTCTCATTTAAAATCGATGCCTTCTTCGACAAATCCTCACTCTCCATTAATCTAGAATTAATTTCAACCTGCACAGTCTTCTTCAGCCTCAATGTCACAACCGTAATAATATTACTAATATAATCATAAATCCCCGCCGCAACCCGATTTGATTTCTTATTAAGAGCTTTGTAATAACCAACAAGCTTTTTATCCAACTTAAAAATAATAAACAAAACCACACATGAATAAATCAAAGCAAACAAAGCAATCTTAAAATCAACAAAAAATAAAATAAATAAAGAACCAAAAACACTAATAATAGCAGAAACTAATCTAAAAGTAATATAAGACGAAAATGAAAAAATCCCCGACGAGCCCTTGTTTATTTTATCAATCGTGTCCCCAGAATGATGATCCTTGTGCCACTTCACCGGCAACTCCAAAACTCTGTCAATCTTAGAATTAACATAATTCCGATTAACAAAAAAACCATTCCTCGTCTCAACATATCTCCCAATGCCATGAAAAATCCAAAAACTTACATTAACTACCAAAAGCAAAGAAATTAAAGAAATCAAATGCCACAACTCAACAGAAGTTGTCACAGATTCTTGAACCGAATTAAAAACCTTACCAATAATTAAAGGATTCAATAAACCAATCGCAGTTGCAATTACGAAAAACACCGACGCCAAAATAAAATAACCCTTCCTATCGCCAAGATAATTCCATTCTTCTCTAATCAAATTCAAAATCGGATTTAACTTTTTTTCTTCTTTCATAAATATGAAAAGAAAAATAAACTTATAAAACTAATCTTTCACACAGGCCTTCACAAAAGCATCAAACATCGGCGCAGGACTCAGAGGATAACTCTTAAACTCTGGATGAGACTGCGTCGCAAAGAAAAAATTATGATTCGGCAATTCAACAAACTCAACAAGTCGGCCATTCGGACTTTTTCCTGAAATAACCAATCCGTTTTCCTCAAGCGTCTCATGATAATCTGGATTAACTTCATAACGATGCCGATGTCTCTCGCTAACCTCCAATGAATTATAAATCCTAGCAATCCCACTTCCTTCTTTCAAAATCGCCGGATAACCACCCAACCTCATCGTCCCACCTTTATTCTCAATACCAATCTGCTCCGGCAAAATATCAATAACCTTATGTTCAACATTTGGATTAATCTCCGTCGAATTCGCATCAAGCCCGCAAACATTTCGCACAAATTCCACGACGGCAAGTTGCAACCCATAACAAAGCCCAAGATAAGGAATATTATTTTCCCTCGCAAATTTAATCGCCGAAATTTTCCCCTCAACACCCGAACTCCCAAATCCACCAGGAACAAGTATACCATCGTATACCGACAAATCGATCTCCCCATTTTCAATCTTCTTCGAATCAACCCAGCAAATATTAACCCCCACATTATTCTTCGCTCCCGCATGACTCAATGCCGCAGCGACGGACAAATACGAATCCTTCAACTGGAAATCTCCAATATCTAAATATTTCCCAACCAAAGCAATATCAACCTCTGGCAAATGATCCGACATCTTTCCAACCATCTCTCCCCACGCCGCCCAATCCGGCTCCCTCCTCTTCTTCAAATTTAACTTCGCCAAAATTTTCTCTCCAAAATTCTCCTTCTCCAAATTCAACGGCACAACATAAATCGTATTCGCAGTCCCCGGCCCAACAACGTCCGGCGTCGAAATAATATGCGTCGACGGAATATTGGAATAAGCACCTATCTTTTTTTTCCTCGGCTCATCCAGAGGCGACTTCCCACGACAAAAAATAAAATCAGGCTGAATCCCATTTTCCCGAAGCAATTTAATTGCTAACTGAGTCGGCTTCGTCTTCATCTCATCAATATGACTCGGCACCGGCATATAAGTAACCATAATATGACAAACATTCTCCGACCCCAATTCCAACTCCATACTCTTCGCCGCAAACAAAAAAGGGATATTCTCATAATCGCCAATTGTCCCACCAATCTCAATCAACACAACATCATAACCATCAGACACATCAATAATCCTTTTTCTAATTTCTCGAGGAACATGCGGAATAAAAGAAACCGTCTCTCCCAAAAAATCCCCACGACGCTCTTTCTCAATCAAATCCCGATAAATCTGCCCAGTCGTAATCGCATTCTTTTTCAAAATAGGAATCTCCAAAAATCTCTCATAATTCCCCAAATCCTGATCAATCTCACCACCATCCTCAGTAACCCAAACCTCCCCATGCTCCGTCGGTCTCATCGTCCCAGCATCGCAATTAATATACGGATCAATCTTAACCGCCGTCACAGAATAACCATACTCCTTCAAAATCCGACCAACCGAAGCCGTCGCCACCCCCTTCCCGACACCAGAAATCACACCTCCTGTAACAAAAATATACTTCGTCATCACACAAAAAATTTCCAAGCCATTATAAATATTTATATAACGAAAAGATAAAACTCAACACTACAAAAAAATATAAACTCAACAAACGTTTAAAACTTATATCCCAAATTATCTAACCTCTAAAACCTAATGCCTAATGCCTCGATGAAAATCTTATTTCCATCGCGCATGCCCAAACTGAATAATCAAATCCCAATTATCTTCTTGCGAACTGCGAACTGCGAACTGCGAACTGCCACACGCCAAAGGCGTGTCGCACGCACCGAAACACGAACCCAGCCAAACCCTAATCTCAGCATCACACTTCTCGCGCAAATAATCAACAATACAAACCGCCCACGGCTTCAACCCATCCGGCAACTGCAACAAAACCCTAACTTTATCCTGACGCCTGACGCCTGACGCCTGACGCCTAATTGAATTAACAATTTTGTCTAATTCGATTTCATAATCCTTCTCTAAATTCGCAATCGTATAATTCATAAAACAAAAACAAAAACCAATCTTAAAAACTTTACTCACCCCGCGGACTAAAAACATACTCACCATTCCTTGCAAAAAAAGGCTCAGATAAACTAAAAAAATTACTCGCGAAATAATTTGCATCTTTTTCATTCCTCGCAAAAAACCCAAAACTACCGTCGCTAACAACCGCCACACATCTACCTCCAACTAAAAAACCCCTCCCCCCAGAAATCAAATCACAAGAACAACCAAGATTAGAAACCTCGACAGCACGCTCTATACTTTTACTATCAGTCCAAACATAACCTCTAAAAAATTCTTCCTCACCTCTCATTAAAACAACAGAATACTGAACTAAATCCATCCAACAAACTCAAACATTAACCTTTAAAAATAAATCTATACTCAAACATATATGACAAACATCAGACAACCAATTGTAACAATCGCAGGACACGTCGATCACGGAAAAACATCCATCCTCGACAAAATTAGAGGAACCTCTGTCCAAGAAACCGAAGCCGGCGGAATAACTCAAAAAATTTCTTTCACAAAAATAAACGCCTCATTAATCCAAGAAAAAACCAAAGCCATCCTCGAAAAATTTAAAATCCCGCTCGAAATCCCTGGTATACTTTTCATCGACACCCCTGGCCACGCCGCATTCACAAACCTCCGAAAAAGAGGTGGCTCTCTCGCCGACATCGCAATCCTTGTAATCGACATCAACGACGGAATAAAACCCCAAACCGCCGAAGTCCTTCAAATCCTAAAACTAAACAAAACCCCATTCATAATCGCCCTAAACAAAATCGACAACATCTCCGGCTGGCAAAAATCCGAATCCCTGTTGTCATTCGAATCAATAAAAAAACAAACAACAAACGTAAAACAAAACTTCGACGAAAAACTTTACACAATCATCGGCTCCCTCCATTCCCACGGATTCAACGCAGAAATTTATTTCAAAATATCCGACTTCACAAAAAACATCGCAATCATCCCATGCTCCGCGCGAACAGGAGAAGGAATATCTGAAATCCTCGCAATGATAACCGCTCTCTCTCAAAAATTCCTAAAAGAAAGAATCAAAAACAAAGAACAAGGAAAAGGCGTAATCCTCGAAGTCAAAAAAAACGAAACGACAAATTTCCTCGAATGCATCCTCTACGACGGCAAACTAAAAAATACCGACGAAATAGCAATCGCATCAATGGAAGGAACCCCGATAACAACAAAAATCAGAAACATTCAGGAAGTCAAACCATTAAACAAAGGATTTGAAATCAAAAAAGAAGTCGAAGCAGCGACGGGAATAAGATTGCAAATAATCTCAAAAGAAGAAATCCTCCCAGGAATGCCTTTCCAAATAATAAACAACAACCTCGAAGAAATAACAAAAGAATTCAAAAAAGAAATCTCTCAAGAAATAAAAATCAGTAAAACAGGAATTATAGTCAAGGCCGACTCGCTCGGCTCTCTCGAAGCACTACTCGCCCTCCTTAGACAAAAACAAATAAAGGTAATAAAAGCCGGAATAGGCCCAATAACAAAAAAAGACATCTACGCCGCAAACACACTCCCCGAAGAAAACAAAATAATCTTAGGATTTAATATAAATTTAGCCAAAGACTCTCAAGTAAATGAAATAAAAAAAATCAAAATCCTAACAAACCCCGTCGTCTACAAACTAATTGAGAACATAGAAGAATTCAAAAAAGAAAAATTAAAAGAACTCGAACGAAAAAAACTAAACGAACTTCCGACAATTTGCAAACTAACAACACTCAACTTCGTCTTCAGAAATTCAAACCCAGCAATATTCGGAATCCAAGTACTGGGCGGAAAACTAAAAAAAAGCGAACGATTCATCAACAAAAACGACATCAAAATCGGACAAATCAAAGAAATCCAAGAAAACAAAACAAACGTCCAAGAAGTTACCTCAGGAAAAGAAGTCGCGATATCAATTCCCGGAATAAATTTCGAAAGGCAACTAAAAGTAAACGAACCTCTCTACACAAATCTATCCGAAACTCAATTCCGAAAATTCAAACAACACAAAGACATTTTATCGAAGGAAGAAAAAGCAATTCTCCAAGAAATCGCCCAAATCAAACGACGAGAAAACGCAACCTGGGGAATCTAAGACGATAATAAATATAAACTCATTTTCTATAAAAACCCATGAAAACAAACTCGGCTTATTTAACAAGAGCGAGAAAATTAACCGAACTCGGACTAGATAAACAACAAAGAAGAGATATTTTGGTAAGAACCATGGGACTGTGTAATGTTATTAGAGGATACGCAACAGATTGTCTTATAGAAGAACTTAAAAAACAAAACCCGCAAAAGAAAACGCATATCTTTCAATTATGCAAATATTAGAAAACTCCAATCACCAAATTAATTCATTTGATTATCAACCACCAACTTTTTAAACCCAAATCTTCACCAATAAACATGTTCAAAATAAATGTATCACGCAACGGAAAGACATTCAAAGTCGAGACTGAAAACGAAAACTTAATCGGAAAATCTATCGGCGACAAAGTAGACGGCAAGGAAATTTCCAAAGACCTCGCAGAATACGAAATCGAAATAACAGGAACGTCAGACAAAGCCGGATTCACAGGAATAAAAACCATCGACGGACCAAATCTAAAAAAAGTTCTCCTCGGTTACGGCAAAGGCATGCGTCAAAAACCAAAAGGACTAAAAAAAATTAACAAAAAACCAAACGGACTAAAATTAAGAAAAACCGTCAGAGGAAAAGAAATCTCCCTCGACACAGTTCAAATCAATTCCAAAGTTTCAAAAGAAGGCGCAAAAAAATTCGACTCACTCTTCGAAAAACCAGAAACAAAAACAGAAAATTAGAAATCTAAATAAAGCAATCCTTAAAAACTCATCCTACCTAACAAAACTATGACGGCGATAACAGAAATAATCAGCGCACTAAACGACATGACAGGCGCCTTCTCAAGCCGAACAAATCTCCTTTTCATCCTCGCGTTTTTCACAACCATCATGGTCATCTACTCCGTCTTCGTCTTTAATTTCTACCGATTCCTTGCCAAAAAAAACATCATCGAACTCAACCTTAACCAATACAATCAATACTCAAACCCCGCCACTGTCAAATTTTTCGCAATCATCTTTTTCATAATCGAATATATAATTCTCTTGCCAATCCTCACATTTTTCTGGTTCACAGTCCTCTCAGTTTTAATTTTAATTTTAGCCCGGGAACTCGAAGTAAACACCGTCCTTTTAATCTCCGCTGCCGTCGTCGCATCTGTTCGAGCAACCGCATATGTCAGTGAAAATCTCGCCAAAGACCTCGCAAAATTACTTCCGTTCACCCTCCTCGCAATCGCAATAACAACAGCCGGATTCTTCAATATTTCCGCCCTCGTCGCACGAATATCAATCATACCTTCCTTGCTCTCAAACATCCCTTACTACCTCCTCTTCATCGTAGTCGTAGAACTCATTATGCGAACAGGCGAATTCATTGAAAGCACCATAGAAACATCAAGAGGAACCGAGAAAGAAGACGAAACGGATTAAACCTTAGTTCACCAGAACTACCACTGGGTTAAACCAAAATTTTTAAGAAGTCTTAAAAACTCAAATTCTTACACCATCTAATGGAAGACATATCAAAAATAGACACAATTAACGTCGGCATAGTCGGACACATCGACCACGGCAAAACAACACTGCTCCAAAAACTTTCAGGCAAATGGGCAGACACACATTCCGAAGAACTCAAAAGGGGAATCACAATAAAACTCGGCTACGCAGACGCGATAATCAAAAACGATAACGGCAAACTAACAACAGACAAAAATTCAAAAGGCAGACCAATCCGTTACATAACATTCGTCGACGCTCCCGGACACGAAATGCTAATGGCAACAATGCTCTCCGGCGCGGCAATCATGGACGCAGCAATCCTCGTCGTCGCAGCCAACGAAGGAGTCAAACCACAAACACAAGAACACCTCGTCGCACTCAAGGCAAAAAAAATCAAAAATATAATCATAATCCAAAATAAAATCGACCTCGTCTCGAAAGAACAAGCCCTCGAAAATTACAAGACGATTAAAGAATTCACAAAAGGAACTATCGCAGAAAACGCACCCATCATTCCAATATCCGCAATACAAGAAATCAACCTCGACAAAATCCTCGATGAACTATGCAAAATAGAAATCACAAAACCAAACACAAAAGAAAAACCAATCTTCCTCATCGCCCGAAGTTTCGACATAAATAAACCCGGAACAAAAATCGAAAATCTACACGGCGGAATTCTCGGCGGCGCATTAAAACAAGGAACTCTAAAAATCGGAGACGTAATCGAAATCAAACCCGGCTACTCCACCAAAAAACAAAACCAATTCCAATACAAAACCATCCAGTCAAAAATAATCTCAATGCAAAAAGGCGAACATCAAATAATAGAAGCAACTCCCGGCGGAAGTTTGGCAATCGAAACCGAACTCGACCCGTCGCTGACAAAAGCCGACGCCATCTCCGGAAACGTCGCATCAACAAAAGGAATCCTCCCGGAAATCACAGAAAACATCGCGATAAAATTCACACTATTCAAAGAAATTTTCGGCACCGGGAAACATGAACCAGTCCAGCCACTAAAATTCAACGAAATGCTAATGCTAAGTTTAAACACTTCGATAACAATCGGGCAAATCACCAAAATAACCGACAACCGACAACAAGAAGTAGAACTTTCCTTAAAAATTCCAGTCGTCCCACTCAAGGGCGAATCAATCGGCATCGCGCGAAACATTAACAACCACTGGCGACTAATCGGCTTCGGCGAAATAATCTAAACTATCCAACAATTTATAAAATCAATTTCCCTAACTAATCCATGCCAAGCCAACAAAAAATAATTCCAACACAAAAACCCGAATACAAATACATTGGCAAAGAATCCTTAAGCGAAATCATCGCCAGAATATTTCCAAAACAACTCATCCCAACAAAAAGAATGAGCGCCATCTTCGGAGGAATATTTGTCCTCGCACTCGTCCTCGCCATATTCAACTTCCCATTAGATTCATTAATTTCCGGCAAGACCAACATCTCCATCGGAATCGGATATCCCTACCCATTTCTCGACCTCGGTCCAGCAAGCACAGAAAAATTCCCGCTAAAAATCTTCAGCCTCGTAATTGACATGATTCTATATCTAATCCTCGCCTATATAATCGACATAGCCCTAAACTTCATACTAAAAAACTTTTTCACCACATCAAAAGAAGAAATAGAAAAACGCCCCAAATTATTCAAAGACCAAAAACCAAAAAACACCGCCGAAACAATCACAAAAAAAATATTCAAAAAAACAAAATCAACTACAAATCAACAGCATACTCCGCCGAGTTCCCCGCCCCATCTCTCACAACAATCTTGATATTACTAAAACCATTCCCGACGCTAAACCGGCTTTTGCAAACACCATTTTTCAACCTACTACACAAACGAATCTCTCTCGCCTGCCCCCGATAATCATAATTAACAACGACCTCCTTAAAATTATCTTCCGTTATCAAAATATTAAAATTAATATAACTTGAAAACCACCGACTAATCTCCTCCCAAAACGAATCAGAATTCTCAACAACAGGCGCAATCCTGTCAACAACAATATTTTTCTTCTTCGACTCAGCAACATTTCCCGCAACATCCTCGACGACAAACCAATACTTAACACTTCCATCCGAAACCACCGGCGAAACATCACACCTCCAATTAGTCCCAACCTCGACACAATCATCAACCTCTTCGACAACTCCATTATAATTCAAAAAAACCTCCGACGGATTCTCTTCTCTAAAACTAACACTAAAACTCCCATCGGAAAAACCCCTGTTCGGCTCAACGCCAAGAATCACCGGCTTCAAACTATCCACAAAAAAATTAATTCTATGTTCCTCGTCGTCGACAGAATCCGAACACCTCACAAGAACATCATGCTCACCATCAGAAAAAATCTTATTCCTCACATACCCATCGCAATTCCTACACAACTGCGTCCACCTCGGCATCGAACTCAAATAATCAATATACTCTATCTTCTTCAACTTATCAATCCCAATAATATTCAAAGGAACATTCCTCTTAGAAAAAACATCGTCGCTATTAGGAGAATTAACAACACACAAACCACCCGAAACACAAACATCATTCAAATCGTCGCACCCAAACTTACACTCCTCACAACTCTCAACTTTCTTCTCCTCGCAACGAGCATCCCTACTCCCGCCGTCAACGCAAGAATAACTCACATTGGCCTCGCAAAATTTCCCACTCTCGCAAGAACTCGTCATAAAACTCCTGCCACAATCAGCGTCGACAAAACACTCAATAGGACTAACCCAAATCGGATTCGTATAAATCCTCTTACTCCCATCTTCACTCACGCAATCAACACGATAATATTTTTTCCCCGTATCAATCTTTAAATCCATTTCCGAAAAAGTAACATTAATATCATAAGGATAAAGATCATCAAGCATCTCCGAATAAACCACGCGCTCAATTCCTTCGTCGATAATCCCTTCATAAAAAGAAAGATTACAATACTCTTGAATAAAAACATTCGCCATCAACTTCGCATCCCCACCCTCGAGAATATTAATTTCATCCCCAAACTTCGCGACATCCCCATGCAAATTATCGACGCTAAAAACAAACGCCCCAAAATTACTCATATAACAATTCCCACCCTCAAGCGCATCAAAAATACTCCCCTTAAACTCAGCATCCCCGACGGTATACGGCGAATAACAACAAGTATACTCCTTCCCAAAATTCTGAAAATCCCCGTGCGCGTCCGACCCCGCCGAAACGTAAACCTTCCGACCGCCCAAAAGCAAACCGACCCACTTACTCAACCCGCTCTCCAAATCAGAAATAACCTGCTCCCCATCCTCGCCACCAATATCCCCATTCCAAATTTCCAAACCAGAAAACGGCAAAGAATAATCATGCCACCTATTAACCACCGCGCCAAACGGATCAAAAATTGTTTCCGGATGCGCCGCATAACTAAACCCACCCTGACTATCAACATTATTAATCATCTCCTCACATGAAGGATTCTTCGGCGAAAACACATCTATAAAATTATCCTCGATATACCCAGAATAATCGTAAGCCAACAAATGATTCCCACCGCCAACCAAATTATAATCACAATTAATTTCCGTACCGACCAAACACTTATCATAATTACCACAATCTTCTTTAAAATTATCCCAACTCAAATCATCACCCTTGTGCTCACTAAACGAATTCGAATGATCTGTAACCGTCACCCAATCCAAACCCAAGGCATCCAACGCAAACACCGCCGCATCAAGCGAAGCACCAAATTCACCAGCCAAAGAAGACAAAAACTTTGTATCTGTATAGCTACTATGATAATGAGTATCGCCACAATACCAATTAGAAATTTTAGGCAAATTCTCGCCCACATGAACCACCAAGGGATACGGTCTATTAT
>Ga0268276_1001377_pt1 | contig 24195 bp, 30 predicted proteins | sample saktaG_4_FD_190145 | JGI IMG/M metagenome (GOLD analysis project Ga0268276, IMG submission 190145) | Saline water microbial communities from Sakinaw Lake, British Columbia, Canada - sak_2010_1_5_45m | ecosystem: Environmental > Aquatic > Non-marine Saline and Alkaline > Saline ... | reverse complement strand
CGTTCGTGGCGGTCGACGCCATCATAGATATCGACGACGGTATAGTTATAATAGAGCGTTCAAACCCGCCGTTCGGATGGGCGCTGCCTGGCGGATTCGTCGATAACTATGAAAGCCTCGAGGACGCGGTCAGGCGGGAGATGAAAGAGGAGACGAACCTCGAGCTGTCGGACCTCAGGCAGTTCCACGCATATTCCAAGCCGGGCCGCGATCCGCGTTTCCACACGATAGGCATGGTATTCACGGCGAAGGGCAAAGGCACGCCAAAGGCGGGAGACGACGCGGCCAATCTGAAGATCATCAAGTTGACCGATATCGACAAGATCCCCTTCGCCTTCGACCACAAGCAGATCCTCGAAGATTACATCGTGTCCAAAAAATCCTCCTAAGTACAATTGGTATCAGACATGCTTGCCGGCAGGCGCGGACCTTGCGAGGGCCGCCTTTCGCGGGCGTCCCGCCATATTAGGCATATGGCGGGACTCGACAAAATTTTTACAAAAATTTAACTTCTTTCAGGAATTTAAATTTTTTGCTATACCGCCATAAGGTGTAAAAATTTCGTAACGCCGCTTCAGGCGGCTCCTCGCAAGGTCTCGCCTGCCAACACTACAGGCTTTGTGAGCGGCCATTAGAAATTTTTTGGCATAGTGTCTATGGGTAGTCGGTGTGCAAGGATTTACGTTGAGCGAATGCAGGAACTGACCGACCAACGCCCATACCGATACAGGAGTACCTTAAAGTGAGTATGGGCTTAAGGGAGGGAATTCCTGCAAATTCGCGAAACGTAAACCGTAGCACACGGCAAAAAATTTCAGGCCGCGAACAAAGGCCTGGAGTGGTGGCAGGTAAGGCTCGCTGGAAGCGCATGCCCAGTATAAATTTAGGATATTTCGAAGAGTTTGGTCTTTGAGGTTTCGCCGCGCACGAGTGTGACGCGGGATTTGGGGAGATTGAAATGTTCGGCGAGGGCCTGGCGCACGGCGTAGTTCGCCTTGCCGTCTCGGGGCTTCTCTTTGACCCATATCGAGAAGCTGTTGCCGGACAGGGGCTCTATTTTTCTCTCTTTGCGTCCGGCCTTCACAGAAACCCTTATTCTCATGGACTTTATTCTACTCTTTTTATTGGCTAAATCAATTACTTTGGATTATAATGTGTAATCCACCGAAGCATCTAGTCTATTATTTGTTTAATGCGAAGGCGAAAAAATCTCATATGATATACGACCGCTTTCAGAAAGAGGCGATAGACCACATAAATAACGGCCACTCGGTTATCGTCTCCGCCCCCACCGGAGCCGGCAAGACCGCAATCGCCGAACATGTCATCAGCAAGTGCCTCGACGAGAAGATAGGCGTTATATATACGGCGCCGTTAAAAGCGCTCTCGAACCAGAAGTTCCGGGACTTCCAGGTAAATTTCAAGGACGACATAGGCATCCTTACCGGGGACGTCTCCCTGAACGCAAATGCCCCGGTCCTTATAATGACCACGGAGATATTCCGCAACAAGATCCTCGACGATCCCGAAAGCCTCGCGCAGTATCAATGGATAATATTCGACGAGATACATTATATAGACAATCCTGAGCGCGGGACCGTATGGGAGGAGTCCCTTATATTTCTGCCCAAGCACATGAAGATACTCGGCCTCTCGGCCACGATACCCAATATAAGGCAGTTCGCGTCCTGGATAGAGTCCATTCACAAGAAAGATGTCAAGGTGGTGATTGAAGAGACGAGGCCCGTGCCGCTGCACTTCTTCTATCAATGTCATAACCAGGTGGTCGATAAGATAGAGCTTCTCAGGAAGATGCGCATGAGAAGACCGAACATCCTGAGAACGATAATATACTACATAAGACAGAAGAACGGCCTGCCATGCATATATTTCGTATTCGGCAGGCGCCGCGCTGAAGAGCTCGCCTTTGAACTCTTTAGCGATAACTTCCTTACCAAGGAAGAGCAGATAAAAATAATGGATATGTACGACTCCCTGTGCGAGCACTACGATCTTCTGCACGAAAAGACCGCAAACTCTTTGAGGCAGCTGATAACAAGAGGCATAGCCTATCATCATGCCGGGATGCTTCCCACGCTCAAAGAAGTGGTGGAGAGGCTATTTACGAGCAGGCTGCTGAAGGTCATCTTTACGACGGAGACGTTCGCTCTCGGCATAAATATGCCGAGCCGCTCCGTGGTATTTGACGACTTAAGAAAGTTCTACGGCAGCTACATCAGGAACCTGAAGACGCGGGATTTTTACCAGATGGCCGGACGCGCCGGAAGGCGCGGCATAGATACCGAAGGATTCGTCTATTGCCGCGTAAATCCCAGACGCATCGAGTTTTCCGAAGTCCGCCGCATCATTTACGGAAGGCCCGAAGAGGTCAAGAGCCAGTTCAATACATCATATGCCACCGTCCTGAATCTCTACGAAGAACACAAGGACGACCTGTATAACATATATCCTCTCTCCCTGCACTATTACCAGAATAAACCACACCACCAGCGCGAAGCGCTGCGTCTCATGGAGTCGAAGCTGAAGCTATTGAAAGAGCTCGGCCACATAGAGAACGGCATACTCACGCCAAAGGGCAGATTCGCCAAAGCCGTTTACGGTTATGAGCTTTTACTGGGGGAGTTCTTTCAGGAGAATATTTTCGAACAACTCGATGAACTGGGTATAGGCATGCTCGCGGCCGGTGTCGTATTCGAGCCGAGGAAGAATCAGAGCGGAGTCGGAGTCCCTAAGGAGGGCGTGCAGCTGGAGAAGATGTGCCGCGCCATACATGAAAATATACGCCGCAAAGAGATAAAGTACAAGATCTATCCTTTCTCCAAGGCGCCTCACTTTCATATGGCCAGAGCGATTGATATGTGGATGCGCGGGGAGAAGTTCGCTCAAGTTCTGCGCTTCACCGACACGGATGAGGGTGAGGTAGTGAGATATTTCCGGATGTCGATACAGATACTTCGCGAGATGGCGGATTCCGAGGCCTCCTCATATCTCCTGAAGGACAGGATAAAGAATACCATACGCCTGATAAACCGGGACGTCGTGGACGCGGAAAAACAGCTGCGCGAGGGGTAGGATTATTATCTGTTGAAGTTTCATATTTTTTGGAGTAGAATATACCATCAGTTAAAACCTTCTAAATAGGAGAATCGCTATGAAGAGACTCATATCCGCTGTCTTAATATCCATCTTTGTTGCCGTATCTATCGGTTATGGTTATGCCGAGGAGCTCGAAGGAAAACATAAGGCCGAGATGGAGGAGATGCAGAAGAAGTTTCATTGGTGGCCGACGGATGCCAAACCCAATCCGGTGAGGGATGAACGCGGCGGATACTGGTGGTGGCCTAAGGATAAGGGTAATGTTAGCGGGCTCTGGGGCAACAGAGGATATGTGTACGTATACAAGATCATCTATGACTATAAAGAGGGATTGCCGGAGCCGAAGAAAGATGAGCTCAGGGCATCGCTCCTGGTCAAGAAGATACACAAGAACGTGAAGATATATTTCGACTTTGATAAGGCCGACATCCGTGAAGACGCTATTCCCGTGCTCGAACAGGGAGTGGCGCTCCTGGACAAAAATCCGGAAACCGATATATTGATCACCGGTAATTGTGATATCCGAGGTTCCGAGAAGTACAATGAGAAACTGGGCTTACGCCGCGGAGAGAGCGTAAAGACGTTCATAGTGGCCAAAGGTATACCCGAGAGCCGCATAAAGATAGTAAGTCGCGGCAAGCTCGACGCCATCGCGTATGTTAAAGATCTCTTAGGAATGGCCAAGGACAGGAATGCGCAGTTCATGGTGGCCGAGGTCGAGGAGATCGAAATACCTTACGCCGGAGACGTTCCGGATGGCGCAACGGCTGTTGAAGAGGGCAAGTATATAGAAGAGATACAGGAGGTCGTGGAATCTGAGCCCACAGTTTCAACCAGAGAGTACATCGTGAAACAAAATGACTCGCTTTGGAAGATAGCCCAGAGCCAGTTGGGCAGCGGCCACCGCTGGAAGTACCTGTATGAATTGAATAAGGCCAAGATCAAGGATCCGAAAAAACTAAAAGCAGGGACGAAGATAATCATACCTGTGGAATAGGCCAAGATGATAGAGGTAGACGCAGACGCAATAAAGCTCTCGAGCCTTTTAAAAGAGAACCTAATAGAGCTTGAGCTCGAGGGCAAAGATAAATCGGAAATAATCGACGAGCTGGTAGAGATAATAACGGAGTCAGGCAAAGCAAAGAACAAGAAAGCGCTCACGTCCGCTATCATGGGGCGTGAAAATCTGGGATCCACGGCTATAGGTAACGGAGTGGCCGTGCCTCACGCCAAGATAGACGGCATAAAACATACCGTACTCGCGTTCGGCAGATCGGCCGCCGGCGTAGACTTTAACTCTTTAGACGGCGAAAAGACGCATCTCTTCTTTATGCTTATCTCCCCGAAAGAGGACATAGGCGCTCACTTAAAGATACTCGCGAAGATCTCGCATCTCATCAAAGACCGCTTCATGGTAGGTCTCTTCAAAAAAGCGCACAGCAAAAAAGAGATACTATCTATGATCTCCGACCTGGAGAAGCGTTCAAAATAGATACCCAGTGCTGGAAGCCAATAAAACCCATAAAATCTGTTTAATAGATGATTGTTAGCGTATAAAAAAGTTAGCTACCAATGCGCAATATAATGTGGTATACTATATCATGGAGGGGAGTAGTGTAGTTTTTTTTGGGTACTTTGTAAAAAAATTTAAAAAGATGTGTTAGATTTCCCCCCTTCGCATTCAGTGAGATATAGGTGCGATGCTTCGGGGGATTTCACAGAAGCGCATTAGAGGTGAGTTCCATGTTTGACGCTAGATCTAATACGCCGATGTCAGGTTTTTTTAGGCCTGGAAAGGTAAATGGCATTATATTTACCTTCAGGCCTTTTTTTATTATTTCCCTCGCTTTACTCTTTTTATTCAATGCATTAGGAGGTGATATCTTAGTAGGTGAAGTTTGGGCTGCCAGGTCGACTACAGGGCTTACTAGCGTCGGACTTGATAGCACGGGCAGCCCATCACCTCTTAAGAGTCTAAGCGCCGCCACTTTTACGTTACCTCCTGAGCTGGGATACGTACAGGAATCTACCGAAATCCCGGATTCCGACAGGACCGTAATACACATCCAGGATGCCCATTGTAATTATGCCGCCCAGCGATCTATTGCCGAAATATTGAATTACCTTACAACCGAATACGGAATATACGCCGTAAACTGCGAAGGAGGAGCTGAAAGTTACGACCTCTCGCCTTTCACCGTGATTCCGGAAGAGGATATAAGGGAGAAGACCGCGGACTATTTTGTTAAAGAGGGCGTTGTGAGCGCCGCGGAATATTACGCTGTAAATAATCCCGAGAAGGTGAGCCTCTGGGGAGTGGAAGACCCGGACCTTTACATAAAAGATCTTAAGATATTCAGGGATTCGCTGGCCCATAAAAAAGAGATCGATAGATACACTAAGTCGATAGGGCATATACTGAACAATATTAAGCCGCATATATACTCCGCTGAATTGCTGGAGTTCGATAAGTACTACACGGGGTATAAGGACGGAAAGATAACTTTCAAGGAATATATACTCTATCTTATAAGCATGGCCCAGAAGAGGATGATCGGTATAAAATCTTTTTCCAACATGTACCTCTTAAGCCAGACGCTCGAGGAAGAGGAGAAGATAAATTTCAAGCGCGCCAATAACGAGAAGGATGAAGTGGTCGAAAAGCTGAAGAAGTCGCTGTCGAGGAACGAGCTTGAAGAGCTGATGGCTATGGTCGGCAGATTAAAGTCAGAGAGGATCTCGCAGGCCGACTTTTACGCTTACCTGGCGAAGAAGGCCAAATCCGTAAGGCTCGATATTTCGGTCTACAACGAACTTCAGAAGTATATAGTCTACATCTCGTTATATAACGCCATAGACAGGTCAAAGGTAGCGGGCGAGATCGACGCCCTGGAGTACAGGATAAAGACTTCCCTGTATCAGAATGACACCCAGAGAGAGCTAGGGGTGCTATCCAAGAATCTTGCGATAATGAAGAACATGTTCAATGTCTCACTTACGAGGGATGATTATAGCTACTATGAGAAACATAGGGATACATTTGCCGTGGCGAACTATATCTCTTTTATCGATAAGAAGGCGCCGCTTTATAAGATCACCGCGGTGCTCGATAAGAATATCGGCTCGCTCGACGAGTATCGTGAGAGAATGGATCAATTCTATAGAGTCTCCCTCGAAAGGGACAAAGCGTTCATAAAGAATATCAAATTCACCGACCACGACAGGCCGAACTCCATAATAATAACGGGTGGATTCCATACGGAGAACCTGCGCGAACTCTTCAAAGACGAGAAGGTGTCCTATATTTCGATAATGCCCAAGTTCAAGAACGAGAAGGGTTATAAGAGCCCCTACATGGAGCGACTTGCAGGCCAGCGAACTCCGCTCGAAAATGTCATAGATACTGCCATACCCGCCGTCCTTAACCTGCAGGTGGTCGAGATATTGTCGAAACTTGCCGATATGGTAGAAGGTAAGTTAAAGGTAGAGACGTTTAAACGCATCCAGGTACCGATGATTGCCGCCCTTATGAGAGGCAAGAGTTTTATCCTTAAGGTTGATAGAGGTATTCCGGTCAAAGATGCCAAACCGGAAGAAGAAAGATTCATCACTTTCCCAAGGGGCGAGGGTGCGGATATAGTGGGGACCCCAACCGTTTCAGCGACGATAAGTCCCAATAAAAAGGTGGACGCGCTCCTTGTAAGAGCGGCTTCCGGAGATCTCGAATTTGAAACGATAGAATATCCTACACAGGATTCTGCCTCCGAACCTCCGTTCGTAGCTGTATTACCGGGCACCACCCCTTCTCCGTCTCAGGAACCGGCGTCAGGCAAGGAGGATATACCTCCGTCACTCATGAACAAATTGGGCAAAGGCGGAGAAACTTATACAGAGGCATTGGAACCCGCGATGATCGGGGTCAAGTATTTGAGACAGGGAGCGACGCGTATTATCGCTCCGATAAATAATTACGGCGATAGGGCCTTCGCAGAATCTCTCAAACCTATAATAAGAGAGAAGCTGAGTGAAGACGTTCATCTGGAAACATATCTTGCCGATGAAAAGTCTGATTGGAGTGAAGGCTTCTATAAATTGTTGCAATCGGAATTGACGCGATTCGTGCAAGAAGATATCGGTGGGAATAAGTTTGCGCCTCGTATGCTGGTGAGCGTAAAGACGGAGCCGGGAAAAGATATTTATCAGGATACCATCAATTTTATAAACGAACAACTTCTGGATTTACTCAAAGATAAGCCCGATGCCGCAGATAAGGCAAGGGCCATATTCGAAGAGAACGTCAGGGTCATCCAGGTTACAGCCAAAGGAGGGCAGTATTTTAATATATCCCTCGACTTCTTCAGAGATATGGATATGCTGGAGATAGACCGGTACTTGAATGGCGCCTATGGTGAGAGCGATGAACAGAGAACGCCGCCGTCTAATTTACAAAACAGTTTTATAAGGTTGTTCAATCTATCGGTAGAGAATACAAATGACTTTGAGAGCTACAGAACCGCTGAAGAGATACTCAAGGCGATATTTAGCGGCAAGACTATGGAAGCAAAGGCTGTAGATTACCGTAGCTTTGACGAGTATAGACAGGCCAACCGCGCTCTCATGCAGTCCGTATAAAGGATGTCAACAGACGGAAAACTAGGGGACGTTTCACTATCTCCTAACCCTTCACCTTACAATATCTTATGACGGCACCAAACCCACATTCAGAATTATTTAATCATCTGTTTTTCATGTTTCGGTATGGATCGACAGCAATTTTAACCTATTCAGGTACGGTGGGTTAGGGCAAAGTGAAACGTCCCCTTTTTTTTGTTGACAAATGGGACTAATATGGTATCATTATAGCTCGAGGTTAGTTAGAATGAATCCCGCACCTTCTTAAAGGCGTGGGGTTTATAAAAAAAGGTGCGGGATGAAGCTGATATCGAGAAATACGGATTACGCGGTCAGGGCCGTCTGCCATATCGCCGGACAGAAAGAGCGGGTCGTATCTGTTACAGATCTTGTAAAAGCTCTTAAGATCCCCAGGCCATTTTTAAGAAAGATACTGCAGACGCTTAATAAAAAAGGTGTGCTGATATCATATAGAGGTAAAGGTGGCGGATTTATGCTGGGGCGGCCCTCAGGCAGGATATATCTACTGGAAATGGTCGAGGCGTTCCAGGGGCCGTTCAAGTTGAATGAATGCACGTTTAAGAAAGATATTTGCCCGAACAGAAAGAAGTGCTTTCTCAAAAAGAAGATAGATTCGATAGAAGATTATGTCTATTCGCAATTGAGATCGGTTACGGTGGAATCCATATTAAAAGGAGAGTGAAGATGTCCAAAAGAAAGATAATAAAGATAGAAGAAGAAAAGTGCAATGGCTGTGGTTTGTGCATACCGAATTGCCCCGAAGGCGCGCTCCAGATCATAGACGGGAAAGCGCGATTGATAAGCGACTTATTCTGTGACGGGCTCGGTGCCTGTATTGGCCATTGCCCGCAGGGCGCCATCAATATAGAGGAGAGAGAGGCCGAAAAGTATGATGAGAAGAAGGTCATGGATAATATAGTGAAGCAGGGCAAGAATACGATCATAGCGCACCTGAAGCACCTGAAAGAGCACAATGAGTTCGCCTATCTTAAAGTTGCGATGGACTATCTCGTCACTAAAGGTATAAGGATAAGGCCCGGTGACCTTACAGATACGGTCGCCTCAGGCCCGTGCGGTTGTCCCGGTTCAAAGGTCATCGATTCGAGGAAGAAGGTGAGCGCAAAAGAAGATAAGATATCAGGCCGCAAGAATATATCACAATTGGAGACCTGGCCGGTGCAGTTAAAACTGGTACCGGCGTTCGCGCCATTCTTGAACGGAGCTGATATCCTTATAGCGGCCGATTGCGTGCCGTTCGCCTACGCCGATTTTCATGAGGATCTTTTAAAGGGTAAAATTTTACTTGTAGGGTGTCCAAAGCTGGACGATATCGACTACTACAAAGAAAAGATAACTCAGATCGTAAACAATAACGATATCAAGTCTATGACTTACGCTCATATGGAAGTTCCATGCTGTTTTGGACTTCTGCCGGTCATCAAAGAAGCGATACTCAGCTCCGGAAAGAAGGTGCCGTTTACCGACGTAACGATAAGCACAAAAGGTGAGAGGCTAAAATGATCTTTCAATGTCCCGGCGCCGGCAGGTTCAAAGAGCCTTATCCGGAAGCTATAATATGCGGCGCATGCGGCCGCGAGGCCGAGATCTGGAGCGACGAGATCAGGGCGACTTGCTTCAACTGCGGGGTCAATGACCTGCCGATCTCTTTTGTTCTATCATGGTTTGAGTAAAAAGCCGTAGTGATCCTATTAACGCTCTTGTCTCTGGGCATAAAAGGGATCAGGATAGGCCCCACGCCTTCCGGCATTCATAACGCCCAATGTCTTCAACGTGTTGAAGGAGAATTTCGACCTTAAGCTTATAAAGACGCCCGAGGAAGACCTCAAGGATATATTGAAATAACGATATAAAATATGGTAGTATATTAACCCCAAGGAGGATATATGAAGGATAAGGTAGAGGCTGCGTTAAAGAAGATACGTCCGATGCTTCAGGCTGACGGAGGAGATATAGAGCTTGTCGATGTCAGCAAAGACGGCGTCGTAAAGGTTAAGTTGACCGGCGCCTGCGGGTGCTGCCCTATGAGCCAGATCACGTTGAAGAACGCCGTAGAGCAGAAGCTGAAGAAAGAGGTCCCGGGGGTGAAAGAGGTCATCTCTGCTTAAAAAGCTTAAGAGGAGGAGGTGATATGGATAAGTATAAATGTCTGATATGCGGGTATATTTACGATCCGGCTTTGGGCGATCCGGATAACGGCGTAAAACCCGGAACGAGCTTCCAGGCTATACCGGACAGCTGGGTATGCCCCGAGTGCGGCGCTCCGAAGAGCGAGTTTGAAAAAATATAAAAAAAGGAGTCGTGATAATGAAAGTAAAAGTAGATGCGGATGCGTGCATAGGCTGCGGACTTTGTGAAGGAACTTGTCCGGAAGTATTTAAGATGGAAGGCGATAAGGCTATCGTCATAGGCTCCGCGGTTCCCAAGACAGCGGAAGAGACCTGCAAAAAAGCGACCGAGGAGTGCCCGGTTACAGCGATCATACTAAGCTGAACACAGGCTGCAACATAAGAAGAGATAATGGACTTGAATGTACTTCATAATATAAGCTGCGGAATGTTCATAGTATCTTCGAGCAGGGATGGCGCCCTGAACGGCCAGATAGCCAATACCGTATTCCAGATAACGAGTGAGCCCGTCACCCTGGCCATCAGCATAAATAGCAAGAACCTGACACACGAATTTATTCTGGACAGCGGCGTATTCGGCATATCCATATTAAGCGAAGAGGCGCCGCTCCCTTTTATAGGGAAGTTCGGTTTTAAATCCGGGAGGAACGAAGATAAGTTCAAGGATGTGAATTACAAGGTTTTACCGTCCGGGTGTCCGGTAGTGACAGATTATTCTCTGGCGTATATCGAGGCAAAGGTGATAAATTCCTTCGACTGCCTTACGCATACGCTATTTTTGGGCGAGATGACCGATTCGGCTATGCTGAAAGATGGTAAGCCCATGACCTACGATTATTACCACCAGGTAAAGCGCGGCTTTACCCCGCCGTCGGCGCCCACATTCATAAGAGGGGAGAAGAAGTAGATATATGAAACCATCTGAGATAAAAAAAAGCATCTACTGGGTAGGCGTTGTGGACTGGACCGTGAAATCTTTTCATGGCCATACATACACGACGCAGCGCGGTTCCACATATAACTCTTACCTCATCGTGGACGAGAAGATAGCTCTCGTCGATACCGTATACGGCCCTTTCGCCGACGAATTGATAAAGAAGATCCGCGATATAGTCCCTCCGGAGAAGATAGATTATGTGATAGCGAATCACGTAGAGACGGACCACTCGGGAGCGATGCCGGCCCTGATGAAGCTCTGCCCCAAGGCCAAGGTGTACGGCACGGCCAAATGCAAAGAGGGCCTCTATAAAAACTATTATGAGAACTGGGACTTTCAGGTAGTCAAGACCGGCGATGTCTTGAAGCTCGGGAAGAGGACCCTCACATTTTTAGAGGCGCCGATGATCCACTGGCCCGACAGCATGTTCACATATTGCCCCGAAGAGAAGCTCCTCCTCCCGAACGACGCCTTCGGACAGCACTACGCTTCAAGCGAAAGGTTCGATGATGAGGTCGACCAGGCAGGGCTCATGGATGAAGCGACGAAATATTACGCCAACATTTTATGGCCGCTCAGTTCGATGATATTGAGAAAGCTGGAGGAAGTGATCAAGATGGGTATTCCCATCGATATGATAGCCCCCAGCCACGGCATAATATGGCGCAAGGATCCCATGAAGATAGTGAACGCTTATCTCTCGTGGGCGAAGAACGAGAGCGCGAAGAAGGTTGTCATCGTATATGAAACTATGTGGGGGGCCACCGCCAAGATGGCGAGGTCGATAGCCGCGGGCATTGCAGATTCCGGAGTGAGCGTGAAGATATTCGATGTAAATCAGTCGGACAGGACCGAGGTTATCGGCCATATGCTCGGAGCAAAAGGCTATCTCGTAGGTTCATCTACGCACGATAATGGTATGCTTCCCACGATGGCAGGTTTCATGGATTTCCTGAATGGATTGAAGCCGAAGCAGAGGATGGCCGCGGCTTTTGGCTCTTACGGTTGGGCAGGCGGGGCGGCCGCCAATATCGAAAAGATAATTAAAGACGCGGGCATCGCGCTGGCGATGCCTTCCATCTCATTCAAATATCTTCCCGATGAGAGCGAGATGAGAAAGTGCTATGAGTTCGGGAAGGAATTTGCCGCAAAACTATAACAGGGGGAGATCATGGCGGAATTAAAGGACCTTCTCCAGTCCGCGGACTGGAAGAAGGAGAAGCATGTTCCCGTGATCGATTCGCCCGAAAAGATCAAAAAAGGCGATCTTGTAAAGGCGACGTTCACGGTAGGTAAAGAGATAGCGCATCCCAACACGACGGAACACCATATCAGGTGGATATCCGTCTTCTTTCTGCCGGACGGGGAGAAGTTCCCCCTGCAGATAGCGAGGATTGAATTCGACGCCCACGGCGAGTCGGCCGGCGGACCGAATATGAGCACCGTCTACACTCATCCGGAAGCTACCGCGAACTTTAAGACCGATAAGACGGGCACGATCCTGGCATCCAGCTACTGCAATATACACGGGCTATGGCAGAACTCAAAAAGACTGGAGATAACATGAGTAAAAATGTGAAGGTATATTCCACTCCCACTTGTCCCTTCTGTGTAAGGGCGAAGCAATTCCTGAAAGAGAGCGCGGTGAGCTTTGAAGATATCGACGTCTCCACGAACCATGAGGCTGCCCAGGAGATGATAAAGAGGTCCGGGCAGATGGGCGTGCCCGTGATCGATATCGAAGGCGAGCTTATCGTCGGCTTCGACAAGGACAAGATAAAGAAGGCATTAGGAACGTAAGGCCTTTTACGAATAACGGAAAACGAATAACGAACGACGAATTATGTATGACCTGATAATCATCGGCGCCGGTCCAGCAGGGATAACCGCGACGGTCTACGCCGCCAGGAAGAAGATGAATTTTCTCGTGATTTCCGGCGATATAGGCGGCCAGGCGGCATGGAGCGGAGATATCGAGAATTACACCGGGTATCAATTCATCACCGGCCCGGAGCTCGTATCGAAGTTTGAAGAGCATATGCGCAAGTACGGCGTTACCATGAAAGAGGGCGAGAGCGTTCTGGACCTTAAGAAGAGAGACGACAAGATCGTCGTGAAGACCGATAAGGGCGAGTACGAGTCGAAGACCGCGATAGTAGCTTCGGGAAAGAGGTCGAGAGAGCTTTCCGTGCCCGGAGAGAAAGAGTTCAAAAATAAAGGGCTGACTTACTGCGCGACATGCGACGGTCCGCTATTTGCCGGCAAGGACGTCGCGGTCATAGGCGGCGGCAACTCCGCTCTCGACGCCGTGCTACAGCTGATCAAGATAGCCAGACGCATCTATCTCGTCAATGTAGTTTCTCATCTGACGGGCGATCCCATCATGATAGAGAAGGTGCATGAGAGCGATATCGTGACCGTAATGAACAATGCGAGGGTTCTCGAGATAACTGGCAGCGAGATGGTAAGCGGCATCAGAGTCAGATGCGACGGCGAGGAGAAGTCCCTTCCTGTCGGCGGCGTCTTCGTGGAGATCGGCCTTATACCGAACTCTCGCTTCGCGCCGGATCTGGAGAAGAACGCTCTGGGCGAGATAAAGGTGGACCGCCATAACCGTACGAATGTCCCCGGAATATTCGCCGCCGGAGACGTTACGGATGTTCCCGAAAAACAGATAATAATAGCCGCGGGCGAAGGCTCAAAGGCAAGCCTGTCGGCGTTCAAGTATTTGAATCAGCAGAGATAAACCGCAAGCCATAAAGTAATGCAAGACTACAGAGATCTGCTAAAAGAGTACAAGGCTAAAAAATCATTAATAAAGAGAAGACTTAAAGAGTTCCGCCTCCTTCAGAATGCCCGGGATGAAGAGATCTTTTCTGAACTATGTTTTTGTATCCTCACGCCGCAGTCCAATGCCCGCCAGTGCGACAAGGCTATCCAGGAGCTCAAGAAAAAGAGAATGCTCTTCAAGGCCACGGCCGGTGCGATAGGGCCGGTCCTAAAAGGCAGGGCTAGATTTCATAACAAAAAGGCTCTATACCTGGTCGATGCCCGCCGGTCTTTTGACAGGGATATCCTCTCCTCGAGCGATATTCTCGATGTGCGTAAAAGTATAGTGGAGACGATAAAGGGCGTCGGATACAAGGAGGCGAGCCATTTTTTAAGGAATATCGGTTTAGGCAAGGATATAGCTATCCTCGACAGGCACATACTTAAGAATTTAAGGAGATACGGCGCAATAGAGAGAGTGCCGTCGTCCATTTCGGCGAAGTCTTACCTCGATATAGAGGAGCGCGCCCGCCTCTTCGCTGAAAGAATAGGCTTGCGCCTGGAAGAGCTCGACCTCTTATTCTGGTCGCGCGAGACCGGCGAGATATTCAAGTGATATTTTACTATCGATCCTTCGACACCTGAGCCTGCCGAAGAGCCGAATCTGCTTGACAGAAAATCCGGTAAGGGATTATAATCCGAGATTGACGATTTCGAACGAAAAAAGGAGGAGTAGATGAAGAGAAGTTTTATGATGGTTTTCGCAGCAGTTCTGTTGCTCGTGCCCATCGCTGTAGTCGGCTGCAAGGGTAGAGTGGATAAAGAAGCCGATATGGCCAGTTTTGAGACGACTGAGGCGTTTGTTCCGATGGAAGACGTTGTGGTGACCCAGTCTCCGCTTATGGATTCCAATGAAATGCAGATCGTGGGCGAGGAGACGATCCCTCCGACAGCGGCAGTGCCGCCGGTCTCCGGAACCTCTACGACGGCCGGGCAGGACAATTTCAGCAGAAATAAAGAGATGCAGACCGCTCTCAAGGCCGCGGGTTTCTACACCGGGAGTATCGACGGTAAAGTCGGCCCCAAAACTAAGAGAGCGATAATAGAGTTTCAGAAAGCGAAGGGTTTGAAGCCGGATGGCAAGGTCGGCCCGAAGACATGGGTGGAGCTTGAAAAGTACTTAACAACTCAGTAGTAAAAGGGGGAAAGTTTTTTATGAAATTATCGAAGTTGACAGCTCTCCTAGTCCTCATCGCGGTAGCCTCGCTTTCGCTAACGGGATGCAGCGTAGCCAAGAATAAATACGAGGCGCTTCTAAATGAAAAGATAGCGCTTGAGGAGAAGTTGAACCTGCTTACCAAGTCGAGGGACGCCTTGAGGGGCGAATACGAGAACGCGGTGAAAGAGAAGATGACTCTTGCATCAAAGGTGGAGATATTGACGAACGAGAAGAGGGCGCTTAAGGGCGAGTACGATAAGCTTCTCGACGAGAAGATAGCCTTGAAGGCGGCTTACGACAAGGTATTTCCGCAGCAAGATAACGCGGCCGCGGAAATAAAGGGCGCTAAGAGATAAGCCCGGATTCCGTTGATCTTCGTCAGGTCCGCAAAAGATTGACATTTACGGTATCGCTGTGATAGCATTTAATCGTAACGCTCAAGGAGGTGTGGGATGAAGAAGTATTTCGTGTGCATAGCGGTTATAGTCGCGATAATAGCGCTGCCTGCCATATCTGCATTTTCTCAAGATCCCGAGGCTCCCGCCAAAGATGAGACGGTTCAAGCCACCCCGGAGGCTGCCCCTGAAGCGGCCGATAAGACGAGCGAGCTCTCCATTTACGGCGAAGTTCAAGCCGTCAATGTCCATGCCGCCTCGATCTCCGTACAGTATTATGATTACGATAACGACGAAGAGAAGACGCTCGAAGTCTCTCTCAATAAAGATTCCAAGCTGGAAAACGTGAAAGCGATCGATGAGGTCAAGAAAGGTGATTGGGTCGATGTCACGTACGCCGCAATCGGCGGCAAGAACATAGCGAGCATGGTCAGCGTAGAGGCCGAAGAGCCAGCCGAGGAAGAGGACACTCCGGTAGATACCGCTGAAGAATAGCATTTCAAGGAGGCCCTTTGCGTACAAAGGAAAGAAGGCGGTTCAGTTTTCCTCAAGGATACGGTGACCACAAGATAGTCATACTTGTGCGAGATCCGTGGTGGGTATTCGCGTACTGGGAGATACGCCGCGAAAGAGAAGAAGAGATAATAGGCAAGATCAAGAGCGACGGCGACTCACCTGTCAAAACGATCCTGCGTGTCTACGATGTTACCGATGTAAATTTCAACGGAAAGAATGCCCATTCCCATTTCGACATAGAGCTGAAGGGCCTTGCCAGCAATTGGTATATCAACGTCGGCTCTCCCGAGAGGTCCTGGGTAGTCGATATAGGCATAGTCACTCGAAAAGGCTCCTTCTACCTTCTAGCCAGGTCGAACATAATAAAGACCCCTAGGTACGGGATGTCCGATAAACTGGACGCCGAATGGATGATGCCGGAAGATGAGTACTGGAAGATGTTCGGGCTATCCGGCGGATTCGGCGTGGGCAAGGGCTCCCTGGAAGTCAGGGAGATGGTGAAGAAGAGGCTTGAGGAGCAGATCACCTCCGCTCAAATATCGAGCGGCGCTTCATTCTACAGAAAGATGCAAGAGAGGAAGTTCTGGCTCGTCGTCAACACCGAGCTGATAGTTTATGGGGCGACCGAGCCCGACGCCAAACTTACCGTGCAGGGCAAGGAGATAAAGCTCTCCCCGGACGGGACATTCACGCTAAGATTCGCTTTGCCGGACGGGAAACAGGTCATACCGGTCGAAGCCACCTCCTCGGATGGGATTGACCGTCGTAAGATCACCCCTGTAATCACCAGAAAGACGGAATAGCCCATTATGCCCAAAGGATATCTCTCGATAGTTCTTCACGCGCACCTTCCTTATATACGACATCCCGAATATGAAAATTTCCTGGAAGAGGACTGGTTCTTCGAAGCGATAACGGAGACATATATACCCCTGATAAAGGCGTTCGACGCTCTCGTCAGGGATAACGTAGATTTCAGGCTCACCATCTCTATCTCTCCCACACTAATGTCCATGTTCATGGACGGGCACCTGCAGGATAAATACATAAAGCACATAGATAAACTCATCGAGCTTTCCTTGAAAGAGATAGAGCGTACCAAGTGGGACCCGGCATTCAACAGGCTTGCCCATATGTACCACAATACCTTCGTCGAATCGAAGCGCGTATTCGTGGACCAATATAATAAGGATCTCAACCTGGCGTTCAAACGGTTTCAGGACCTTGGCAGGCTCGAGGTCATCACGTGCTGTGCGACACACGGGTATCTGCCGCTTATGGAGGTCGAGAGGAAGGCTTCAGTAAGGGCCCAGGTGAAAGTGGCGGCCGATCTTTACCAGAAAGTTTACGGGAGGCGCACGCTAGGCATGTGGCTGCCCGAGTGCGGATACAATCCGGGGGATGAGGATATGCTCAAGGACGAGGGCATCAAATACTTCTTTGTCGATACTCACGGCGTACTCTTCGGTACTCCTCGCCCGAGGTTCGGGGTATTTAATCCGTACATGTGCAAGAACGGAGTGGCGGTATACGGACGCGATATGGAGTCGTCGAAGGCTGTCTGGAGCGCCATCGAGGGCTATCCCGGAGATTATGCTTACAGGGAATTTTACAGGGATATAGGTTTTGACCTGGAGTACGAATATATAAAGCCTTACATAAATCCGGACGGGGTAAGAATAAATACGGGCATAAAATATTACAAGATAACCGGCCCCGGAGGCAATAAGGAGCCCTATGATCCGGATGCCGCCAGGGAGAAGGCCGCATACCACGCCGGAAATTTCATGTTCAACAGGGAGAAGCAGGTCGAGTTCCTGAAAGGGCAGATGGGGGACAGGCTTCCGATACTCGTCTCTCCTTACGATGCCGAACTTTACGGGCACTGGTGGTACGAAGGGCCCGAGTGGCTCGAATTCCTGGTGCGCAAGATCAGGTATGACCAGGATGCCATTGCGCTTGCCACTCCCGGCGACTATCTTAAGATGTACAAAAAATTTCAGGTCCTCGCCCCGGCTTTCTCAAGCTGGGGATGGAAAGGTTACTCCGAGGTGTGGCTCGAAGGCTCCAACGACTGGACCTACCGGCATGTCCACAAGATGACCGAGAGGATGGTGGAGCTTGCCGGGACGATCAAGAACGCCAAGGGGCTTCTGCGCCGCGCTCTGAACCAGATGGCCAGGGAGCTCCTCCTGGCGCAATCGAGCGACTGGGCCTTCATAATGAAGACCGGCTCGCACGTGCCTTATGCGGTTGAGAGGCTAAGGGATCATGCCGAGCATTTTACAGAAATTTACGAAGAGGTCAAAGAGGACTCCCTCGATGAAGTATATATAAGAGAGTGCGAAGATAAATATAATATCTTTCCCGACATAGACTATTCCATATACTGTCCTAAATAATGAGCCGCTTTAAAAGATTATCCATAGCTTTCCTCTGGCACATGCATCAGCCGTGCTATAAAGACACCGTTACCGGCAAGTATCTCCTGCCCTGGGTGCGTTTTCATGCGGTGAAAGACTATTATCCCATGGCGGCACTTCTCAAGGGGTTCGATAACGTCCGGGCGACGTTTAACCTCGTCCCGTGTTTATTGGAGCAGATAAACGACTACGCTCTCAATGGCGCGACCGACATATTACTTGATCTCGCGGCAAAGAAGGCCTCCTCGCTCACCCTCGACGACAGGCTCGATATACTGGAGAATTTTTTCAGGGCGAACTTCAAGCATTTTATAGAACCCAACGAGAGATACGTGGAGCTTCTCATAAAGAAGGGGCTTCATAATACTTCCGACAAGTCTTTAAGAAAAGTGGTTGACGCTTTTTCGGACCAGGATATGCTGGATTTGCAGGTGCTATTTAATCTCGTCTGGTTCCATTCGATCAGTATAGACGAGGATATAAACTTAAAGGACCTTATCAGAAAAGGATCCTCCTATACCGAAAAAGATAAGGAGTATCTTCTCTTCAAGCAGAAGGAGATAATCTCCCAGGTCATACCTCTCTACAGAGAGCTCCAGGACGCCGGGAAGATAGAGATATCGACCACACCCTTTTATCACCCCATTATGCCCCTCCTTTGCGATACATCGATAGCAAGGGTATCGACTCCCGGTACCGACCTCCCGAAAAAGAGGTTCTCTCATCCCGAAGACGCACAGTGGCATGTCGCGGAGGCGATCAAATATCACCAGAAGCAGTTTGGCTGTACTCCCCGCGGCATGTGGCCTTCCGAAGGGAGCGTATCCGACGAAGCACTGGAGATCATGGCTTCGAACGGCATAAAGTGGGCCGCCACGGATGAAGAGATACTCTTCAAGAGCTTGAGCCTAAAGGGCTCTAAAAGTAAAATGGCCGGCCGACCGGATAGGCGGCTCGTATATGAGCCGTATAGATTCAAAAGGGGCTCAAAGTCTTTGTCGCTGATATTCAGGGACAAGAACCTCTCCGACACAATAAGTTTTAATTACAATTCGTGGAACCAGCGGGCGGCTGCCGAAGACCTTATGGGGCATTTCAGAAGGATCGCCGAGAATATTAAGCCCGGGTCCGGTAAGCCTTTAGTCACGATAGCGATGGACGGGGAGAACGCTTGGGAATTTTTTTCGGACAACGGCAGAACCTTCTTTGAGACCCTGTATGGACACCTTGATGATGACGATGAGCTGGAGACCGTTACGATAAGCGACTATCTTGGCCTGGGCGGCCCTAAAGAGAAGGCGCTTGATAACGTATTTCCGGCATCGTGGATAAACCATAACTTTAAGATATGGATAGGTGAGGAGCAGGATAACGTGTCGTGGGATTACCTCTCCAGGGTGAGGAGCGACCTGGTAAAATACACCAAAGGGCTCCAGGATAAACCCGGCAGTAACGGTGAATCCGCGCGCAAAGCCTGGCGGGAGTTTTACATAGCCGAAGGCAGCGATTGGAACTGGTGGTATAGCGGCAAGGCGCACATGGGGTCCGACAATCCGTTCGATAAATTGTACAGAACGCACCTCGAGAACGTATACAGGTACCTCAAAAAGGAGATCCCGGACTTCTTGAAGATTTCTATTGCGTAATCCGTGGAAAGTTGTATAATTAATCCAAGATGGAAAGGGGGGGGCATAGTTATGGCAAGAATATCAACTATGAAGCTTGGCAGATCTTCAAATCCGTCCATGTCGACAGAAGATTTGAATAAGCTGGTGGCGAAGAAGGCGTATGAGCTTTACGAGAAGAGAGGCCGCAAGGCCGGCCATTCGCTCAACGACTGGTTGGAAGCGGAGAGGATAGTAAGAGGCAAGTTCTCCGGCAAGTAGGTCTTCAGGCATACTAAATTTACAAAGGCAGGGTGTAATTCACCCTGCCTTTCTTGTCCTTTGCCGGTTTCTGTGATATAATCACATACTAATAGTTATGGATAAGTTCCTGCTTTCATTCATACCCATATTCGTAGCGATGGACGCCATAGGGATACTCCCTATGTTCATCGGGTTCACCGAACATCTCAAAAAAAGAGAGAGACAGCGCACAATAATCCAGTCGATCATAACCGCTTTTGTAATAGGCATAGTATTCCTATTCCTGGGCAGATGGATATTCAAGATACTTGGCGTGCAGGTATCTGACTTTAAGATTGCCGGGGGCGCGGTCCTGCTGGCGATATCATTGAGAGATATACTGTCGCATGAAAAGACGCGTAAACTTCCCAGCGACACGATGGGAGCGGTTCCTATAGGCACCCCGCTGGTAGTGGGCCCGGCCGTTCTCACCACCATAATCATACTGCTCGATGTTTACGGCCCATACATGACGGTACTTTCATTCGTAATAAATCTCATGATCACCTGGTTGACGTTCTATTATGCCGCAAACATATCGAGATTTCTGGGCAAGACGGGCTCGAAGGCGTTTTCCAAGATAGCGAGCCTTCTTCTGGCCGCAATAGCCGTGATGATGATGCGCAAAGGGGTTATAGATACCGTCACGCTCTTCTGTATGAAGAGCTGAAGAATAAAAAGAGAAGGAGAGTTTAAGATGGCTTGGTTATTGATCAAGGGCGGCCCCGTGATGTACGCGATACTGTTGGGGTCGGTCCTGGGGCTTGCGATAATAATAGAGAAGCTGTGGTGCCTATTCAGCATAAGGCTCAATGTGCAGAAATTCTCCAGGGAGGTATTCGCAGCGCTCGCGAAACATGAATTCGAAAAGGCGTTAAAGCTTTGTGAAAAGAGATCGAGACACCCTATAGCCGTATTGTTCAAGGCCGGCATAGAGAAGAGGGCTCTGCCGGTGAACGAGCTCGACAGACTGCTGGAGAGGGCCGGTAACGGCGAAATGAACAAGCTCGAGAAGCATATAGGGGGATTGATATCGGTAATAGGCATAGAGCCGCTGCTCGGATTTTTGGGTACGATCACCGGTCTCATACGCGCCTTCATGGCCTGGGAGACTGCCGGCTCCAATATAACGGTTTCGGCGCTTGCCTCCGGCATCTACGAGGCTATGATAACTACCGCCGCCGGGCTTTCTGTGGCCGTGCCGTACTACCTGATCTGTAACTTCATAATCAGCAGAAATAAGTACATTTCATACGAACTCAGCAACTATTCGATGCAGCTGGTAGAGGTCTTGAACGCTGGAAAAAAGGTAAAACGTGATAAAGATACGGCAGCAGAATAATTATCTCGTCGCATTAGAGTCGGTGGCGATGACGGATATAGTGATGAGTATGTTCATATTCTTCTTCATATCCTTCAGCATACTATATACGTTCAACCCGGTTAGGGTATCCAAAGTGGATGTGAGGCTGCCCAAGGCGTCGAGCGCGGTCTCCCTCGAGGGCTCCGAAAAGACGGTCCTCGCCATAACGAAGAACGGTGAATATCTGATCAATGACGAGAAGAAAGACGCCAAGAGCCTGAGGGCGTATCTGGCCGAGAGGGCGAAACGCGACCCCTCCATGAGCCTCTTATTGAAGGTCGACAGCCGGACGAAGTTTTCAAATGTGGTGAACGTTCTCGATATTATAAACGAGCTGCATATAGAGAGAGTCAGTGTGGCTGCTATAAAGAAACAATAGTGATCTAACCAGGTTAAAGAGTGCCGTTAATCCGGTTAGATTAACCTGGTTAGATTTGAGGAGGTATGTAATGAATATAATGATCGTCGGGTGCGGCAGGGTGGGCTCACAGCTGGCGGTGCTTCTCTCCCAGGAAGGGCATAATGTAACTATAATCGACAAGAGCTCCGATTCGTTCAAGAAGCTCGGAGGGATATTCAACGGAGTGACCGCGGTCGGCAACGCTTTTGATGAAAAGCTGCTGCGCGAACTTAAAATAGAGAAACAGGACGCTTTCGTTTCGGTCACAAGCGGCGATAATACCAACCTGATGGCGAGCCAGATAGCCAGGAAGATGTTCAAGGTGCCCAGGGTGATAGCCAGGGTTTACGATCCCGGGAAAGCCGATATCTACAAAAAATTCGATCTCGACATCATAAGCGGTACTGTGCTTGTGGCGGCAATGATAAGGGACAAGATAATCGAGAACCGCTTTACGGGCTATCTTGTAGAGACCGGAGAACTGGGCGTAATAGAGATAGTGGCGGACAAGGATCTGGTCGGCAAACGCGTCAGCGATCTGAATATACCGGACGAATTCTCAGTCGTCGTCATAGAGAGAAAGAAGAGAGTTATAATAACCGAAACCTTCACCAAGATAGAGCTCGGTGATAAGATAATGGGCCTAGTAAGGACGACGAGCCTTGATAGGGTCAAGCAAATTTTTAAGTTATAAGCTACATAAGGAGACTCTTCATGTATATAGTTATCGTCGGAGCGGGAAGGATAGGGTTCCACTTGGCCCAGCAACTTATACAGGACAAGCACGCCGTTACTATGATAGAGAAGGATAAGGCCCGCGCCGAGGGTATATCGCAGAATCTCGACGCCATGGTCATACAGGGTGACGGCTGCGAACCGAGATACCTCGAGGACGCTCAAGTCCGGCGGGCTGACGTTATTGCCGCCGTGACCGCGGACGATGAGGACAATCTAATAATATGCCAGCTGGCAAAAGAGGTATTCGGCGTCAGAAGAACTGTAGCCAGGGTCAATAATCCCAGAAACGAACATGTCTTTAACGAGCTCGGTGTGGACGTGCCGGTGAATGCCACCACGATAATCGCCAAGATAATCGAGGAGGAGGTGTCATTCGAGGATGTCATAAACCTCATGACCTTCAAACGCGGAAAGCTTGCTTTAGTACGCGTGGATCTTACAAGCGATTCCCCGGTCATCGGCAGATATGTGAAAGATATCAAGATCCCGGAGAACTCCGTGCTTGTCTCGATAGTGAGAGGGGATTCGGTTATAGTCCCCAAGGGAGAGACGGTCATGGAGAAGGGCGATGACGTCATAGCCCTTACTACAATAGAGAACGAACAGCAGCTTCTCTATGCGCTGATGGGCAATGTGGAATGAAGAGCATGAAGAGCACGAAGACGCCGTTTAAAACTATCTGGAACGCCGCAATAGGCATATCGCTCGAACTGGCGCTAGTTTACTTATTCATCCTCACGGGGCTGGCGGTATGTTTCATATGGTGGACCGCACTTAAATGATATTAAGACCGCACCTGGACGACTACAAGATAATAGGATACTATCTCGGCAAGATCACCATCAGCATAGGTATAGCGATGGTGATCCCTCTGATCATCGCGGTAGGGTATTCGGAATGGCAGTGCGCAGTTAACTTCTTGCTGAGCATAGCGTTTACCCTCCTCGCGGGAGCGCTTCTCTCCATAATATGCCACACCAGAAAAGATCTCGCCACGATGCACGCGATGGCTGTGGCCGCGCTTTCTTGGATAGTCGCCATGCTGGTTTCGGCGGTGCCTCTTTACCTGAGCGGACATTACGGCTCGTATCTCGACGCCTCTTTTGAGGCTTTGAGCGGATATGCCACGACCGGTCTTTCGCTTGTGGTGAATCTGGACCATATGGCAAATTCCTATAACTTCTGGCGGCATTTTATAATGTTCATGGGAGGCCAGGGGATCGTGGTGATTGCATTGACATTTCTTGTCAGGGGAACGGCGGGAGCTTTCAGGATGTACGTCGGCGAGGCCCGCGAAGAGAAGATAATGCCCAATGTCGTCGAGACGGCGCGTTTCATATGGCTTGTCAGTATAGTCTATCTGTTGCTTGGCAGCGGCGCGCTCTCTCTGGCCGCGATATGGGGAGGTCTACCGCCATTAAAAGCTGTATTCGATTCCGTCTGTATCTTCATGGCCGCTTGGGATACCGGTGGTTTCACGCCTCATTCGCAAAACATACTCTTCTATCATAACTTTCCGCTCGAGATCATAACGATATCCCTGATGCTATTGGGCGCTATGAACTTCGCCCTTCACTACGCGGTCTGGACAGGGAACAGGCGTGAGCTCTA
>Ga0268276_1001376_pt1 | contig 24196 bp, 26 predicted proteins | sample saktaG_4_FD_190145 | JGI IMG/M metagenome (GOLD analysis project Ga0268276, IMG submission 190145) | Saline water microbial communities from Sakinaw Lake, British Columbia, Canada - sak_2010_1_5_45m | ecosystem: Environmental > Aquatic > Non-marine Saline and Alkaline > Saline ... | reverse complement strand
CCAATTTTCGTTGCGCACTCATTTTATAATCAAAATGGTAGAAAAACTTTACGGAGGAAAGCAAGGTTCGTGTTACGCAATTCCCCTACACACAAATGTGTGTAGTATCCTTGCTCAATTAGAATGACAATTTTAATAAATAAGTGGGGTTATTATAGAAATATGGGCATAGCAACCGAAGAAAGGGTAGATATTCATGATGTATTAAAGGCAATTGATGATATAAAACACCATCTTCTTACTCCTGATTTGTGCTTTTTATCTTGGGATAAGAAAAAGAAGAAAGATGTTGAAGCTTTGATAAGAGATTTCAATGTTTTTATGAAAAGTCAAGAATATTTCTATGAAACTGAGATACAAAAAAAGTTTTTATTGCATTTGCAGAGAATATTGGCAATTGCTGATAAGTTTTATTATGAGCAGATTTCTTTAGAAGGGGTTAAGGGGCTGATTGGGGGGAATATAGGAGCATTGAATGATACTGAGGTTAATGGATGGATTTTAAAAGTAGCAAGGTGGTTTGAAAAGCAAGGCATTGAAAATTATGTTTATGATACAGATGGAAATGTTATTGATCCTAGTAAGGTAAAAGAATGGTTTAAGGATGGTTTTGCGATTGTGCATTCTCCATTTTATATGAATTTGATGGAATTGGGAAGTGAGTATCATTTATCTCAGATTAAAAATTTATTTGAATCAAAGGGGATCAAAAGAGTGGTCTCTTTACTTAAGCAAGGTTATATCACCTCTGGAATGCATCTTAAAAGCTCAAAAGAAATGTATGCATCTATGAACTCTGGTGGGGCACAGCAAACGGTGGCTGGCCTTCCTGACATTTCATTTTGGATTAATTTCATGCCTAATTCAATTTCGTTGGTATTTAGCCCAAATGACATTGTAAATGGGTACCCTTTTTTTATCACTTATACTGCTGGTAGTGACTCGCCTGAATTCCATATTATACCTAAAAATTATTTTGAAGATTATCTAATGGTTTATTGGATTAATGTCACAATAAGGTGGATAGATGTTGAATTGCCTTTTTGGGAAAATAGGGTCAAGGATATTATAAGGCCACCATTAAATAAAATATATCTAAGTGGAAGATTAAAAGCATTTATTTCCTTGGATGTTCTATATATTTTATATTGTTATGGCAGGAATCTTATGTTCAAAGATTCAGATACTATATTTGAAAATGTTGTTAAGGATGCAGATAATTTTTTTGAAACTATAAGGCAGGAAAGAGATAACCTTTACAAGAAGATAACAGAATTAAATAAAAGATTCAAAGTTGAAGACTTTAAAGTGGAGTTTAGTAAAGCGATATTGTTTTGCCCTATTGTAATGAGGGCAGCTGTCCTAAAGGCTGTTAAAAAATATAATATTAAATTGAAAGGCATTGTGTTCCATACCCACTACCTTAGTGAAGGTTCTATAGAGTGGGCTAGCGATCCGAGAGAAGTTCTACTAAAATGGTTCTCTTATTATGGCATAGTTAATTGGTTGGGAAGCAGAAATGAATATAGGATATATGAAGATTTGCCTTCTCTGTTTGAAGGGAGGGCAGTAAAGATTGATGCAGAAGAAGCTAAAAAGGCTGAGCTTATATCTAAAAATGAGGGTGTGCCTGTGTGGCAGATAAAATAATAGGTTAATTCTCTATCAATATAGCCGGTTTAGGAGGAGAAGCGTTTTTAGTAATATTTATAAATAGTAAAGAAATTTAATAAGGTTATGTTAATAAAAAAAAGAATGGTTGTTCTGCTATTTCTAGTGATTATAATAAGTGGTTGTAAATCTGGTTCAAAAGAAGAACAATTAGTAGATTGTGGGGAAGATGTAGGCTGTTTTATAGGAGCCAAAAGAACATGTTCCCCCTCAAAATTAATTTATGAGGATAATACACAATATGAAATAAAAGGAGAAAAGTCTGGATCATGTATTGTTTCAATTAAATTCATAAATGTGGATGAGGATTTAAAGGATATACTTCCTGAAAAAAAGGAATTTGGTTGCTTTATACCAATACAAGAAATGAATAAACTTTTTGAAACATCAGATGATGTATATTATAAATACTGCGATAGTGAATTAGCCGAGGTCAGGAAGAATTTAAGAGAAGAATTCTCGAAGACTGTTGAAGAATTTGAAGAATTAATGGAAGATGATAGTGGACTTATAGAAGATTTAAGTTTGATCGCAGAAAAGACAGAACTTAGTAGTGAGATATTAATGATGAATGAAGGTGAAGAAGAAACTATTTACTTAGCCATAAATAACATGCTTGATGTAAAATCCACCTTTACTATTAGTCCAAATTGTTATAGTGGAAGTGTAGAGATTCCTTTCTCAAGTGCATCAATTGAATCTAATCAAGTTGAAGTAATTCAATTAACTGTTAAGGCTAAAGAGGAAATAGAAACGGATTTATGTGAAATATTGATTACGGTGGATGATAATGAGTATGACACTCAATATATAACCGTAAAAGTAATAGGTTAGACTATCCTACAAGTATAGCCGGTTTAGAAGGAGAAGCATTCCTAGCCTTGTCTTCTTTTGAGCTTTCTGCTTTTTCTATTTCTACTGTGCAATTGAATTCTTTTGAGATGAAATCTTTGCTTTCTTGTAGGTTTTTAAGTTCGATATCTTGTGTTAGTAATTGTGAAGGAACTTTTGAAGCGTCTTTAAGTAAAGATGGGATTAATTTTGAGATATCTTTTCCATATTTCTTTAAATCGCCTTGCATACAGGCTGACATCAATGATTTAACATCCCTTGATTTTTCAACTTCTTTTTTGAATATTTCTAGGAATTTATACTTCCATTTTGGGGATACTATCAATTTGATTCTGTTTGGTTTTTGAACTTTGATTAAGGCTAAAACATTATGGATGTCTGCTATTGTCTTACTTACAACCTCTTCTGCTGCCTCTAATTTATTATCTATCTTCTTTTCGTCATATTTTGGCCATTTTTCTAATGAACAGAAAGGCTTGTTTCCTAATTTTTCCCACAATTCTTCACAACTATGTGGTGTGAATGGTAACATCATTAAAACTAATTTTTCAGCTGATTTTTTTGATATTGAATCCTGGTTGGAGAACCAATTTGTGAACTGCATCAAGGATATTATGGCTTTGTTGAAGAGCATATTCTCAAGATATTCTGTTACTTCTTTTACTGTTTTGTTCAGCTTGCTGGTCTCTTTTTTGCTTATATTATCTGATTTCTGCTTTTCTGCAACAAGATTATAAAATTTATTTATGAAACGGAAACTGCCTTCTATTCCTTTGTCGTCCCATTCCATATCCTTATCTGGTGAAGCTACAAAAAGTAAGAATAATCTAGCTGTGTCGATACCATATTTTTTTGCAATTTCTTCCTGTGTCACTACATTGCCTTTGCTTTTGCTCATCACAACTCCGCCTTTGTGGAGCATGCCTTGGTTGAATAAGTTAGGAGCTGGCTCGTCAATTTTTAACAATCCTAAATCCCTTAAGAATTTTGTAAAAAATCTGAAATAGATCAGATGCATTGTTGCATGCTCTTTACCCCCTATATACATATCGATTGGCATCCAGTAAGCTGCTTTTTTTGGGTCAAATGGCTGCTTATCGTTTTTAGAATCACAATACCTTAGGAAATACCATGAAGAATCTACAAAGGTGTCCATCGTGTCTGTTTCCCTTCTTGCTTTTGAGCTGCATTTTGGGCATTTGGTGTTTACAAATTCCTTGCAGTGCTCTAAAGGATTTCCTTTTCCTGCTGTAAATCTGAAATTATCAGGAAGCTTAACAGGAAGGTCTTTTTCTGGCACTAAAACCTTTCCGCACTTATCACAATAAATTATAGGAATTGGGCAGCCCCAGAATCTCTGCCTGCTTATGAGCCAGTCTCTTAATTTATATTGAATTGTTGCTTTTCCGCATTTGTTTTTTTCGAAAAATTTGGCAAACTCTGGTATTAAATCACGATTATTCATACCATTAAATTCTCCTGAATTAACCAATAATCCATCTCCCATGTAAGAGCGGCTCATTTTTTCTGCGTTAAGCTCGTAGTCCGGGGGGTTGATAACAACTTTAATGGGTATTTTGTATTTTTTTGCAAATTCAAAATCCCTCTGGTCATGGGCAGGAACTGCTATTATTGCTCCTGTTCCATATTCGTAAAGAACAAAGTTTGCAATGTAGATGGGGATTTTTTCTTTTGTTATAGGGTTAATAGCGTATCTTCCTATGAACATTCCCTCTTTTTCTTTATCTTCTGCTGTTCTCTGGAAACGGTCTTCAAGAACTATTTTCTTTACAAATTCGTTTACATCTTTTTTGTATTTTGTGCCTTTAACTAACTCCATAACATCCGGGTGTTCTGGAGCATAAACTAAGAAAGTAATTCCAAAGAAAGTGTCTGGGCGTGTTGTGAAAACTGATAATATCTTGTCAGAGCCTTCTATTGGAAAGTTTATTTCTGCACCTTCACTTCTCCCAATCCAATTTCTCTGCATTATTTTAACATCTTCTGGCCAGCCTTTTAGCTTGTCAATATCATCTAGAAGTTCCTGTGCATAATTTGTAATCTTAAAGAACCATTGTTCAAGGTCTTTTACTTCAACATTTGTGTCTTCATGGCGCCAGCATTTTCCATTATGTACCTGTTCATTTGCTAAGACTGTATTGCATTCGGGGCACCAGTTAACAACTGATTTCTTTTTATACACTAATCCTTTTTCAAACATCTTCAAGAAAATCCATTGGTCCCATTTGTAATAGCCAGAGTCATCAGACCTTATCATTCTTGACCAATCATAGCTTAGGCCTAAAGATTTTTGTTGCTTGATAAAGCTTTCAATTGCTTTGTCTATGAAAATCTTGGGGTGGGATTTTGCTTTTATTGCTGCGTTTTCTGCTGGCAATCCAAAGCTGTCATAACCCATTGGGTAAAGAACATTAAAGCCGTTCATTCTTTTGTATCTTGCAAAAGCATCTCCAATGCAATAATTCCTTGCATGACCCATATGGAGCGAACTCGAGGAGGGGTATGGGTACATCTCTAAAACATAGAATTTTTTCTTTTTGGGGTCTTCTTTTACTTGAAATATCTTTGAAGTTTCCCATTTTTCTTGCCACTTATTGGCTAATTCATTAAAATCTACCATAACACTAAGAGAAAAAGGGTTTAATATTAAAATATTTGGGTTTTTAAAGATAAGAAAAAAAGAATTTCTCCAAATCAAACCTTCTTGAACTGTGCAGCAATATCTATTAAGTCTACATGGCCTAAAAATAAAGCTCTGCAGCAGTATCTTTCTAAGCCCAGTTCGTCCATAACTTTCTTTTTGGATTCGCCTTTTTTAACTCTTTCAAGGTATTCCTCCCATAAATGACCAACTGGTTTCCCACAGCTGTAACATCTTACTGGAATTATCATTTTCTCACCTGTATGATTTTTGTTTTTTGGCTCTTGCCTGCCCTTGTCTGTTTGGCTTAGCAGATTCTTTTCTTCTTACGTCTGCTACTAACAATTGCCTGTCATATTTTAAAAATTTATCTTTTAATCTCTCACTTTTGGTATATTCCACCAAAGCCCTGGCGATTGCTAACCTAGAAGCTTCAGATTGTGAGGCTATACCTCCTCCAAAAACATTAACATCTATATTTACACTATTAATTATGTCACCTGCTAGGATTATTGGTTCTCTTAGTTTTAACCTGTACATTTTGGGTTGATAAATATCAAGCAGAACATTATTTATTGTGATTTTTCCTTTGCCTTGTTTTAATGTTGCTCTTGCAATTGCTCTTTTTCTTTTTCCAGATGTCATTATTGCTTTCATAATTTACCACCCAACTCCCTACATACTATCTTCACTGTTACATACTTCATAACTTCTAATTTGGATAAACTAATCTTGTCAAGGTTTTCTGTTTCTTTGCCTTTTAGATTATCTGGTGTCCCAATATAACATGTTATTCTTTGCAATGCTTTTTTTCCTTTCTCTTTCTTGTAAGGCAACATTCCCCTTATTGCCCTTTTGACAAATCTATCTGGTGTTTTTCTTATAAATGGGCCTTTGCTTTTTGATCCCCTTTCTAAAAAATTCGCCCTATAGGTTTTCAATGTTGTCCTTCTATTTCCCGATATAACTGCTTTTTCACAGTTTATGATATCTACTTTTTCTCCCAATAGGGCGTTCTTTGTAGCTACACTTGCCATTCTCCCCAAAATTAGATTTGTTGCGTCTATTATCATTTTAACCTATTATCCTTATACTTTTCCCTTTTGGACTCTCTTTTAATAGCTCATTCAGCGGGATTATTTTTGCTCCAACCTTGGATATTTTTTCTATAGCACTATCTGAGAATTGATATGCTGAGATTGTTAATTTATGATCTAAGGCTCCTGAACCTAGAACCTTACCTGGAACAACTATTGTTTCGTTTTCTTTTGTATAGCGATTAATTTTGGATAAGTTTACAATTCTTCTTTTTCTTGTAGGTCTTTCTAGGTCTGAGGCTAATTTCCCCCATAGGTTTACTTTTTGCTCTACTGATTTCTTTTTCAAATCTTCAATCAGTTCCCTTAACAAGGGATTTGTTGGACCTGTGTGTTTTGCCATTTTTTATCTTAGTTTATTGTGAAATGCGGGAGACGAGGTTCGAACTCGCGCACCCACTAAGGGACAAGGCCCTCAACCTTGCGCTTTTGACCACTCAGCCACTCCCGCATCGGTGAAACGCCATAAATTTGTGGGAAGCCATAAATTGCTTCGCAATTTAATTCCACACCAATTTAATGTCACTGCGAGAGCTTCGCTTCTTTGAGTTTTTCTAAAAATAGGTCAAGTTTTTCATCTAATAATTTTGATGCTTCTAAAAGGATTTTTTTACAATCCAATTGACCCCATGACTCCAAATAAAAAACAAAATCATTACCTCCTTTAACTGCTATTGCCTCTTTTGGGCATGATTCAACGCATGCATTGCATAAATGGCATTCCATCAAATGATCTTTTGAAACAACTGCTTTATTATCTTTAACTTCAATAGTTTTTGTAGGGCATTGTTCTACACATTTCCCACAACCATCACATTTTTTAATATCAATTTCAATTAAAGGTTTGTTTTTGTAGTATACATGGCCTGGCGACCATTTAACATGTTCCTTACCCTGACCTAAGATTGCTGTTGCCTCCAATTCTAAGCTTTGATTTTTTAATAGTTTGACTATTGGCGTTGTTTTATATACTGGTTTAATTGATGCGTCTCTTGTATGAATATCTGAAGCATAAACTGTTCCTGGTCCTTTTGCTTTTAATGTTAATTTTAACTGGCACCTTGCGCACCCCTTCCCGTTACACTTGCACTCATTTGGGATGTTATACGACTTTAGATCTGTGGTCAAAGGTAACAATCCTAGCCTATGTGCAATTATTTCGTCATACAATATTGAGTTGTTTTTTCTAAACTCAACTTCTTCAACAGCCATTACTGGCACTTCCCCTATTATTGTCCTTCTTATTACATTTGCAAAAGAAGGCGCTGAATTCATTAAAACAAAAGAAACTTTGTTTTTGTCCTTATCCTGGTCTAATAATCTTATCTCAATCATACTCTTCTACCTCTTCTACCCCCTTTTTTTCTACACCCATCATGTGGTATGGGAGTTACATCTTCTATTATTCCAATTTTTAAACCAACTCTGGATAATGCTCTTACTGCTGCTTGGGCCCCTGGCCCTGGATTTGTTGGTCCATTATGGCCACCTGGTGCCTTGATTTTAACATGTATACCATTTATGCCTTTTTCAATTGCTGTTTCAGCGGCCTTTTTTGCAGCATTCATAGCTGCTGTTGGAGATGATTCCATCCTGTCTGATTTTACAACCTGGCCTCCTGAAGTTAGGGCCAATGTTTCTGTTCCAGAGATATCAGTTATGTGGATTATTGTATTATTATAACTAGAATATATATGCGCAACTCCCCATTTCATATTGTCGTGCCTCATTCTTTCCCTTCCTTGGACCCCTTCTTTTTTGATTCTTCTTTATGTTCTTTGGTTTTTTTATCCTTTTTTGGTTTCTTTTCTTTTGCTTCTTCTTTTTTTGCTGTTGGCTTAACCTTTGGGACAGGTTCCTTTTCAACTACCCTCTCAGGATGGTCTTGATTGAATAAAGGTGAATTTGAAATAAAATTAATTGATGTTTCTTCTTGATTTGAAACAAGATAAGAAGGGGAAGTTATTTTTTTGTCTCCAATAAGGATGTGCTCATGGGTTATAAATTGTCTTGCCTGCCTTATTGATTTTGCCAATTTATTCTTATAAACCAAGGTTTGCAATCTTCTACTTAAAATATCTTTCAAAGTTATTGTAAGAACATCCTCTAATTTTGCATTTTCTTTTATTAAACCCATAAATGAAAGTTTTTTTAATAGCTGGGCTCTTTCAATTTCTGCTCGGGGGGTATTTAATGTGATTAATTTTTTTCCTGTCTTGGTGTATTTCCTTAACAAAGAATTAAATTTCCATAACTCTTGTTTGTTTTTAAGCCCGAATTCCTTCAAAAGCTCTTTTTCTACTTCAATTCTTTCTTTTTGCCAAGGATGTGTTGGCCCTTTGTATGTTTTTCTTTTAAGTTTTGGGTGACCCATTTTAAACTCTACCTGCTTTAGTTCCTGATTTTTTCTTAACGCCCAAATGTACTTTTCCTTTGTTTACTCTGAAATTGCTTTTAGTTTTTTGCCCTCTAACTGGCTGGCCTAACATGTGCCTAACTCCCCTATAGGATTTGATTTTTTTCATTAATTTAATGTCATTATCTTGGCTGAATTTAAGATCAACAGCAATAAGATGTTTATCTTCCCCTGTTTCTGCATCTTTCCTTCGGTTAAGCATCCATTTTGGTGTATTAAATTTTAAAGGGTTTGTGATGACTTCATTTATTCTTTTTATCTCTTCTTCGCTTAAATCCCCTGTTCTTTTTTTCCTGTCAATTTTTGCCAAATGACAAGTTAGATTAGAAAACATAAAACTTATACCTTTAATCTGCCTAAGGGTGTTTGATATAGATCTAGCACCATTAAGGTCTGTGTTTGCTATTCTTACGATGTGCTTAAAATCCTTATTTTCTTCCATTTTAATAATAGCCTAGAATCCCAACTGTAGCCCTAAAAACGCTCAGTTGAACTCGGGCTGATTATATAGGTGGAAACTAGAATTCATTTAAAAACCTTTGGTTTTTAACCCGTTTGAGAATAAAATTCCAAAAAGTATTAAACCAAGCTTAATCCGTTTTGGAACCTTCAGTTCCAAAAAGTATTTAAAAGGATTGAAAACCCTTGGATGTTATGGGAAGAATAAAACTACAGCTCATAAAAAGAACATGCAGAAGCCTAATGAAGGAACATAAGGCAGACTTTAAAGAAGATTTCAAAGAAAATAAGAAAATAGTAAGGCAATATGTTGATGTTCCTAACAAAAAGTTAAGGAATAATATAGCTGGTTATATCACGAAGTTGATGAAAAGTAAAGAAGAAGAGTAAAGGTTATTCGGCTAGGGGCTTCGCCCGATAGACCCCCACATCCAGTTTGTGGAACCTTCGGTACGGAAAACGGGTTTTCCTAATTGCGCTCACTTCGTTCGGCAACTTCCACGAACGACAAAGAAGAGTAAAGTTTATAAGGATTTTATAATTCTATGTTATTATGGTGGCCATAGTTCAGTGGTAGAATACAGGACTGTGGACCTAAAGGCTGAAATCCTGTGATGTGGGTCCGATTCCCACTGGCCACCCTTTAATATTTTGAAGAAAGTTCTATTAGGTTGTTAAGCAGATATGGCAAAATAAATGCAGATACATAAGTTATGCTAATAAACAATGGGGAATGCATTGCTAAAGGCAATTTTAGTGTTTTTGTCAAATGATTTGTAAAGGAAGCCATATAATAAGTATTTATAACTGCTAATGAAGGTATGAATATCCATGCAATTATATGGTGCTTTTTTTCCAAATATTCAATATCCTTGATTAATTGATTAAATAAAAAACCGAACATTAAAGCTAGGATAAAAATTATGAAATAAAGCGGAATTGTTTTGAATGCCAGCAAGAATGGAATTAAAAGTATTGAGATTATTAAGTTGCCTATTATAGCTACGAACAGAAGAAACCAATAAATTATGGAATCAAGAAATCTAATTTTTACTGATTTTTTTTCTTCTGCGCTCTTAATTATCTCAATTGTTCTTTTTGCCTCTTGTTTGCTAAACCCTTTTTTTAATAGGTCGTTATATTCTATCATCTTTTATTTTTAATTTTTTCTGCGACTAAATCCAGAAACTCCCTAGTTTTATCATAGTATTCCTCTAGCAGGTCTATATTAGTCTCAATTTCCTTATCGTCCACTTCAGATATCATTGTAACATGACGCCTATATTCTTCTCTTTTTTTGTAGGGCGCTCTGGTCAGCCTTCTTAGTAAGCGGTAAAGATCAAGGTACTTTTTTAGGTCAATTTCTTTGAAGGTTTTTTCTAACAAATCGCATTTGGATAATGGGTTAGAGGGAATCTCTTTAATTTTCTTTTTTTGCTTTGCGTACCCTAATAAGCTTAAGATTGCAAAATCAAATGTGCTTATCAGCCTTTCAACTAAAGTCCTTATCATGTCTACTGTTCTCGTATATTTTAAGGAAACATAAAAAAGATGGTCTACTCTCTTTATCTCTTCCCTTGCGTCTTCTAGTGCTTCTTCCATTTTAAAAATTCTTTATTGATTTGTTAAAGACCTCTTGGTTTTTATTTATGATGTTGCTTATATTTTGTATGAATAGCTTTGATTTAAGGATATAATTCTTCATTTTGTCTAGTGTGATTGTTTTCATTTTGTAGTCATCTGAACAGATAATAAATGAATCACTTCTTGTAAACTCGACAGGGCTTTTTTTATGCTGCAATATAATATCTTTGATTTCCTCCAACATTAAAACCTGCTCTTTGTCTATGTTATACCTTATGGCGCATTTCTCCCTGAAAACATTAAATTTTGAAACAAATGTTTCTTGAAATGGGGGGACCCTTTTGAATGTCCTTTCATAATGCAATAAAGCCCCTACTGAGTTTGTTAAAGCTAGGAAGACATTCTCCATAACAGCTAAGAGCAATTTAGGGTCTTTAACCATAGGATATGTCATTGTGAGCATATGGTCAGCTATTTTAATCTTCTTACTAGCAATATCTCTTAATTCATCATATCTCTCCATTATAGTATATAGTATATAATAACTTAGAAGTTTAAATAATTTATTATATTTACCCTTGTTTAAGCTCCATTATTGCTGCTGCAAGGTCACCATTATGCTTTTGGATGGCCGCTTTTGCTTTTTCCTCGTCTGCTCCTGTTTGATCCATCACCGTCTTTATGTCATCTTCGTTTATCTCTGGCTCAGCTGATACAGCTCTTTCTTCTATCTTTCCTGTGATTTGAAAGGTTTCCTGGCCCATCATGTTTACTTTGGCTACCTGTGGGTTTTGGATTATAATGTCTTTTTCTGGTGTTTTAATTATAACTTCTGTAGCGTCTATATCCTGCTGCTGGATGCCCAAGCGCTTCATAGCTTGACGCATAGCTCTAGGGTTCATGCCGGGTATCATTTTATATGCCTAATAAACTGTTTCCATAAGTATAAAGAATTATCATTATTATTATAATTACGACAGCTAGGATGATTATGTGGCCTGGCTTGAACTCTATCTTGCTCTTGTATTCGTCAAAGTACCTTACCAAACCGCCCATTCCAGAGGGCATTGAGATTTTGTCACTTGCCATTTTGATCTTGTTTTAAAATAAAAAGCAGGGCCGGAATAAGCCACCTTTTGTCAGATCATTTTGGATCTGCCTTAGCATTTAACTAAGCGTGTCAAAGCACTTGCACCGGTCAGGTCTCGCCGTTTCACCCATTCCCTAAAGAGCGTCTGTCGGTTAACTCAGTCATGTTGCCACAACCTTCACGACTTTCATCCTCCTCTAAGGCGGTCTCGTTTCTGTGCGGTTGCCGCACATTACTGCACCTTCTTTACGAAGTGACCATAACAGCCATGGGCTGCTGGTGGGTGGACTTTCCTCAGTTCAGACTTCTTGCGAAGGAACCGTTAGCTAAGTACCGTCCCTGCCTATCCTATAAGAAGTAGGTTTTTGTTTATAAACTTTATCGTTTCACAAAGTGAAACGTAAAGGATTAGAAATCTTAGATTTTTAGATTTCTAAAAGTTAATGGATTTATTTAGAGAAAGTTATGACTTTAAAAGGTTCTTTCCCTTCGTGAACTTCAATTTCATTTTCTGTTTTGAATTTGTACTTTTCAGCTGCTTTTTTTAAGAGTTCTGTGTCTTTCAGGATTATTGTTATTTTACCTTGTTTTTTTAGGATGAATTCTGCCTGATAGAAGAACTCATTGTATATCTTCTCGATATCTTTTTGGTTTGTGTGTTTTGTGGCTTCTGGCAGGTGGGTAACTATTTTGCCTATATTTTCTTTTTTTATTTTAAGCTCCAGCCATTCGGTGTCCATTCTTGAGAAATTAAGGGATTTATTTATTCCTGCTATTTTTGCATTCTTTTTTGCAGCAGAAAGATTGATCATTTTTGTATCTAGGCAGCTTATTAGTGGTTTCTTTGTTTTGATGATTTTTTTATCTATATTTATGAAAAATTTATTGAAATTGAATTTTTTAAACGGTTTGAATTTTAGGAAAGAAAATTTTTCTTTTGAGAAATAGTTAACGGGAAAGTTGGTGGTAAATAGGGCAGCTTCTATTGGTATTTCCCCAGAATTACAAAAAGGGTCTAACAGTGTTTCTTTTGGTTTTAGATCTGCAATCCTAACTAGGGAATAGGCTATTGTAGCCCTTAATGACCTTGGATGCGCAAAAAGCTTGTATTCTCTTTTTTGCAGGTCCCTTCCTGAAAAGTCTATTCCGAAATATGCTGTGCTTTTGTTAATGAATAGTAAAAAGGTGATATCTGGGTTATCAAGCTCTACTTTTGGTTTGTATTTTTTGTTTTTCTTTATGTGCTCAATGATTAAAGCCCCTATATTTCCTGCGATTTCCTCTGATGAGATGTTATCCGGGTTTATTTTTTTGCAAGTTACTCTGAAAGTAGTTTTCTCATCAAGCCATTGGCCAAAATTGATATTCTTTATGGTTTCTTTTAGTTTTTCTTGAAGTTTGTCGAACTCGAAATTATTGAAATAAAATAATACTTTCTCAATAGATTGGGCCTTATAACATAGCAAACAAAGATCCTCTAATTTTTTAATATCAAAAAGTACACAACTATCTAAGACTTTTGCATTTGATTTGATTAACTCTTTTATCTCTAAAGCGGCTATGTTTTCAGTGCCTTTTGAACAGATTGCTAAACCTTCCATAGAACTAGCTTATTCTTCCTTATTATTTAAATTATCTTCTTTTTCAGATTCTTCTATAAAATCTTGTGCTGTTTTCTTTTCAATCTTTTCTTCTTCTTCAGATTTATTCTCGATTTCTTCTTCGGATTCTGTTCCTTCAATCTCTACTAATTGCTTTTCATTTGGTATTTCTACGTTTTCCTCTTCTTTTACTTCATCTTCGTTTTCTTCCTGGATTATTCTAGCGGCTGCTACAATTTTATCATCTGGTTCTAGTTTCATTAGTGTCATCCCCTGCGTTGCTCTTCCAATGACAGAAATTCCTTTGGCAGGCGTTCTTATTGTAATCCCGTTCTTGCTGATAAACATCAACTCGTCATTATCTGTTACGGATTTGATGGCAACAACTTTTCCGTTTCTTTCTGAGCAAATTATATTTTTAACCCCTAATCCTCCCCTATTGGTCAACCTATATTCAGATACTGCTGTTCTTTTGCCGTAACCATTCTCGGTTATTGTTAGTAATGTTTTTGTGTCCTCTGCAACAACCATTCCAACTATTTGGTCGCCTTCTCTTAATTTTGCTCCCCTTACTCCTTTAGCAGACCTACCTGTTGGCCTTACATCTGTTTCTTTAAATCTCACTGCTACGCCGTTATTCGTAGCAAGCATTATTTGTTTTGTACCATCTGTTTTTACAACTCCAATTAGTTCATCATTTTGGTCTAGAGTGATTGCTATAATGCCGCCTTTTCTAGGATTAGAGTAAGCCATCAAGTCTGTTTTCTTAACAGTTCCATTCTTGGTTGCCATTATTAGGAAATCGTTCTCTTTGAATTCTGATACAGGTATAAACGCGGATATTTTTTCATCCTTTTCTAACTGCAATAGATTAACTACTGATTTTCCTAGTGATTGCCTTGAGCTTTCTGGGACGTTATATACCTTTAACCAATGGATTCTACCCTTATTTGTAAAAAATAAGATATATGAATGAGTATTTGCAATAAATATGTCCTCTACAAAGTCTTGATCTTTTGTTCCTGCGGCAATTATTCCTTTTCCGCCCCTTTTCTGCTGCCTGTAGGTTTTTAATGGCTGCCTTTTTACGTAACCGGAGTGAGTTATTGTAATAACCATCTTTTCTTGTTTGATCAGATCTTCCATTTCAAAAGTTTCTGCTTCTTCTAAGGTTACTTGGGTTCTTCTTTCATCACCATAAGCTTGTTTCAGTTCCTGTAATTCCTTTTTGATTATTTCCAGGATTTTTTGTTCAGAACTCAATATTGAGTTCAATTCTTCTATTAAGGCTAATAGACCAGAATGTTCTTTTTTTATTTTTTCTTGTTCTAAAGCTGCAAGCTTCTGCAATTTCATATCAAGTATTGCTAATGCCTGCTTTTCTGTTATTTGTAGGATTGTCTGCAGGATGGTTTTTGCCTCATCTACAGAGCTGCTTTCTTTGATCAGCTTAACGGTTTTATCTATGTCCTTTAGGGATATTAACAAACCTTCTAGGATATGCGCCCTATCTTGCGCTTTTTTTAGGTCAAACTCTGTTCTTCTTCTGACAACTTCTTTCCTATGGTTAATGAAATATTGAATTAGTTGTTTAATGTTTAATAGTTTAGGCTCATTATTTACTAGAGCGACCATTATTATGCCGAATGTATCTTGTAATCTTGTGTGCTTATATAATTGGTTAAGAACAACATTTGAGTTGGCGTCTTTTCTTAATTCTATAATTACACTCATTCCTTCCCTGTCTGATTCGTCTCTTATATCACTAATGCCCCTTATCTTATTGTCATTAACCAGATTGGCTATTTGTTTTATTAATTCTGCTTTGTTTACCATATAAGGGATTTCTGTTATTACAATCCTATTTTTTTCTGGTTCAATTTCTGCTTTCCCCCTTACTACAACCCTCCCCCTGCCTGTCTTGTATGCGTGGGATATTCCTGCTCCTCCCTGGATGATTGCCCCTGTCGGGAAATCGGGGCCTTTTATGTATTGTGTCAGCTGCTCTATTTCCAAATCAGGATTGTCTATTAAGGCTATTGTTCCATCCACTACTTCTGGCAGGTTATGAGGTGGGATGTTTGTTGCCATGCCAACTGCTATTCCAGAACTGCCATTTATTAATAGGTTTGGTACTTTTGAAGGCAGGACTGTAGGTTCTTTTAAAGAGCCGTCAAAGTTTGGTGTGAATTTTACTGTGCCTTTATCAATATCTTGCAGTATTTCCTCTGATAGCTTTTGTAGCCTTGCTTCTGTATATCTCATCGCCGCTGGTGAGTCGCCATCAACAGATCCAAAGTTACCCTGGCCATTGATTAAGGGATATCTTAAAGAAAATGGCTGGACCATCCTTGCCAATGAGTCATAAACAGCAGTATCACCATGCGGATGGTATTTACCAAGCACTTCTCCAACGATTCTAGCGCTTTTTTTAAAGGGTTTATTGTGGAGCATACCCATATCATTCATGGCAAATAGAATTCTTCTGTGTACAGGCTTTAAACCGTCTCGGACGTCTGGTAAGGCTCTACCTACTATTACAGACATAGCATAATCTACATAAGACTGCTTCATCTCTTCTTCTATTTCCCTAGGTACTATTTGTTCCCCTTGTAAAGCTATTTTCTCGTCCATTTTTAAGAATTTTCTATATGGTTTGGAAGGGGGTTTTATTTATAAATGTTACTATAAAATTTTGGCTTTAGAATGGCTATAGGGGCTAAATTTAAGGGTTTTAGCCTAGTCGAGAAAAGCTAAATTTTAGCAAAATTTTCCCTTATTTTGAAGCTGTGATTACAGTAAACACAGGTCTTTCTTTTTCCTGTTAGAATTAGATCTTTGCTTTGGTATTTCATATTATGCTTGCATTTAGGGCATCTAAGAAGAATTATCTTCATTTTTTTGAAAATCCTCCGAATTTTCTAAACTTTTTGAAAAAGCTTTGCTTTTTCTAAACGGTTTAGAAGCTTCGCTTCTAAAACCTTTCTCACTTTTGTTCGAAAGTTTCTTTTTCTCCTTTCTTTCTTCTTGTTCTTCTTCTGCAGCGGCTTCTAAAAGGTCTTTGGGTTCTTCAGAATCGTCAGATTCTGAAGTAGGAAAATCTTTGATTTTCTGTTCTTCATCTGGTTCTTCTGATTCAGAAGTTTCTTCAGATGTTTGTTCTTGGGTTTCTTCGGCAGGTTCTTCAGAATCGTCTTTCGGATGCATTAGTTCCTCAACTCTTTTGTCAACTTCATCCTCTATTTCTTTTGATGTTTTCTTTTTTGGTGTTTCTTCTGGCTCTTTTTCAGAGGTTTGTTCTTCTTGCTCTTGGGTTTCTTCTGCCTGTTCGGCCTCTTCATCTGTTTCCTCAGAAGGTTCTTCGGCTTCTTCCTGCTTTACTAATTGTTTTACTTCATCGACAATATCTTCGCCCATCTCCTCTGTCAACTGGATTCCTCCTGGTTCTTGGGTTTCTTCTGCCTGTTCGGTCTCTTCATCTGATTCCTCTTCTGTTTCTTCTTTTTCAGGAACATCTGTAATCTCTAGATTGCCTACTTTCTCTACATATGGCTCAACTTCTTTTGCTTCCTGCTGCTCTAATTCTTGTTCTGTTTCTTTGTAAACATCTAATTTTTTTGTATTGCCTTCTTGGTCCATTAGATTAACTTCTTTTTCTTTTTTGCCTGCTTCTTTTGCTTTTTGCTTCATTTCCTGTTTAATTTGCCTGATCTCATCTTCTTTTTCCTTTATTGCTTTTGATATTCCCTCAAATCCTTCAAATTTTTGTTTAAGCTTATCTTCAGGCAGATCGAAATATTCAAAGAATTTTGGAGTTAATTTTATTAGTTTTGTTCTACCAAATTTTTGCCTCATAATATATCCCATTTCCTCAAGCTGGCTCAAATGGCCATATCCTTTGTTTGTCCTTATCTTTATCAGTTCTGATTGTTTGATGGGATATTTAAACGCAATTACAGCCAATGTTTCCATAAGGGTTTTGCTTAATTCTGTTTCTGAAACAACTTGGTTTATTGCTAATGAGTGTTCAGATTTTACGTTTAGTTTGAAAGAATCTCCGTAATCGATTAGAGTAATGGAGCTATCTCTTTTTTCATATTCCTCTTTTATTCCTTTTAATGCTTCTCTAACCTCTTCTTGGGGGGCTTTTGTGAGGTTTGCTAACTCCTCAATTTTCATTTCTCTTGCTGAAGAAAAAAGCAGTGCTTCTAACTTGTACTTTAAATTAGACATTAGTTTGATCACCTTTTTTTAATTAGACTAATTGATAAGTATCTTCTTCTTTTTGAAAATTCTCCGAATCATCCGAAATCTTCGATTTCGGAGTGTGCTCAGAAAAGCTTCGCTTTTCCGACATTTCTAAATCTTCCTCATTAATATTCGAAAGTTTTTTAATCTTTCCTTCTTTTAGTAATATTTCCAAGTGTTTTTGTAATTCTTCTTGGTTAATTCCTGTGAATTTTGACAAATCTTCTAGTGTATTTTTGCCTAATTTGATTAATATTGTTATAATATTTGAAATCATCGTGTTTAAGTTTCTTTTTAGAAAATCACGCTCTGCTTTAAGTGTTTTAGCAATCATGTCTACATTATGGAGCTTTCCCTGTAAATCATTAAATATGTTAGACATATCCCTGTTTTTAACTAGGATCTGTTCTGGTTTTTCTATTTCAAGGGAAGAAGGCATAAAATCAAAGCAAAATGATGTTAAGGGAGTTATTCCCTTAAAGACCATCTCTAATTCTACAAACGTAGAGAACATTGTTTTTTCCACTGATTTAATCTCTGCGAATTTTTCATTTATTATTGAGATTTCTGGACGTTCTTTTACTTTACCTACTAATGTTTTAATTGTTTTTTCAACGTGTTCTTTTGGTTTTCCAAGTACTTCTAAGATTGATCTGCATCGGATTAAGTCTTTTTTTTCTTCTGTCATTTTGCTTTGCTAAGTGACATAGGAAAAAATCTTTGATTTTTTCCGTTTGGCATTTTGAGTATCTGGGAATTGGTGAGGTTATAAAAATGTTTTGGAAATTTGGGCAGCCATTACCTCTTCCATGTTAGTATGGCAGAATAGATTATAAGCAAGGCCATAAAAAAATAAACTACTAATTTTTTTGCTTTTTCTGTTGGTGATTCATAGATTAATTTTGGCCGGGTTATCTCTAAGAGGGTAGACAAAATTTCTTTTTCTTCTTTTAGCTCTATATCCTGATTTTTATTTTGAACTGATGTGCCTATGGTTTCTGTGATTTCCCTAGGTTGCGGCTGAAGAACTTGTATTGTTTCGGTAATTTCCTTTTCTGTTTTTTGATCGTCTCTTTTTATCTTAACCTTCAGGTTATACTCCCCTTGTTCTGCTTGGGCAATCATGTTTTCCAGTTCGACTTCCTTGGTTGTTCCTGCTTCAACAAGAACCCTTTTTTTATTTGCTTCCCGGCTTGAGCTATAACATTTTGGCCCCTTGTATACATAACTATATACATCGACTAGATGATCTACGCCGTCATTATTGGTTAAGCTGGTTTTTACTATAAACCCCTTATTTGGCTCTATTGTTACAGGGGATTCTATTAGTTTATAGCCCAAGGTTCCTTTTCTTGGTTTTGATTCAACATATATCTTGTCGCAGTTATCCATGTTTATCCCTTTAACTTTGAGATTGAATGAATCTTCAGCTTCAGAGGAAGAGTACCATCCCAACTTCACATAATATTCTCCATCATCGTATTTTTCATTGCAATTAGAATAAAGCGGTATTGGCAGTGTTAAGCTGTAGTTAGTGAATTTATCATTAAGCTCTGCTTTTGTTATCTTTGTTATGCGGTCTTCATCGTTTTCGATGTAGAGCTTTATAACATTTTTTGTTGTATTTCCTTTGTAAACATAGAATTTTACTTTTATGATGTCTCCAAATTCAGTTTCATTGTCTTCGCCTACATCTTCTAATCCTTGTATCTGAAAAGAGGAGCCCATCTCAACTTCTTTTGAAGGGTTTTTTTCATTAGGCGTAGGATACCTGTAATGCCATATGCCACTTACTAAAGACCAGGATAAGGATTCTTGAGAACCTGCATAACTTACCTTGTCAATGAGGTTTCCATAAGGATCGTAAAGGCTTATTTCCTCAAAGCCATCATTATTCAGTAATCCTGAAAAACCATTTGTGTAAACAGCAAGATAACCCTTTGATTGAATTATTGTTCCGCCTATTGTTGTTGTGCCTGTTATATAGAGCTTATGGGCTGCAGAATCTTTGAAGTATGAGCCTACTAGATCTGTAGCATTGTCTCCGTTATTGTAAATCTCAATAAATTCGCCGTCTGGCATTGGGGCATTGTCATCTCCTGCTGGGTCTGGAAAAAATTCATTGATTATTATTTGGCTGTAGTCTTGATTTCTTATGCTATTCTCTTTTCCTGGTGTTCCACCCAGATAAAAACTGCAGTAGAAGCTTCCATTTGAATATTCTAAAGAATAGCCACTTTCACAGTCGTCTGTGTAAGATAAGCTGTCAATTATGGTTCCGTTATTATGGTAGAGAAATATAGAATCTTCGGTATTTAGGTTGTTTCCTATTGTGGCTCCTGCGGAAAAAACAGAAGCTTCTATTCCTGAAAGGTTAAACCCTTCTTCTGTTATTAAGTAATAATCTGAATCATAGTATTGCAGAATTTCCAGGGTGTCATTTGAATCTAGGTCACCTATTATAAAATCAGATAGGTCTATTGGCTCTTCTGAATAGAGCTCAATAAATTCCTTATTGTTATCATTGCCGTCTGGGTTGTACATCACTTCATTGATCATTGCAGAAACATGTATTAGAGCTATAATTAGAAATAGAAAGTAAATCAATATTTTTCTAATTTTTAACCCCCACATTAAAATGATTAACTAACGTAATCCAGATCAAAATCCCTAGTAACTGCCAAAACTTCCCTTTCAATTGTTGGTAAGGAATCAACTAATAATAATCTTAGTGTTTGCTCTTGCCCTTGGAAGTATATCCTTACCCTGTCTTCCCTTTGAACATAGTCGTTGGGCATTACAACAATCTCTGGATTTATGACTTTATTTGCTACAGTTTTACTTACCTTAAGAGTCCATTCCTCGTAAACCTTAACTTCCAGTTTTGGCACAATTGGAAGATCGCCATTGTTAATTATGGTGTAGCCTACTTTTGTAACAAAACCTGAATCATCTTCGTCTTTTTCATATTCTATACTATCTATAGCAAAGGTTATCCCTTCAACTGTTCCGCTATATTCTACAGAAACATTTGGAAAAGACCCTTTACATTCGTTTAGGTCTTCTACTAGGTCGCCTCTTGGGCATTTATACTTAATTACTTCTTCGGTTTCTACTTTAGTTTTAACTGGACAAAGTTCGCAATCTGGTTCACATTCTTGGTTTTCACAAACACACTCTGGGCATTCTTGCTGTAGAACAACCTGGCCAGTTGGTGTTTGGTCAGGTTTGATAGATTCAAATCCAACAATAGACAAGATAATCAGAACGGCTAATAATAATAGATTCATTGGTATCCTTGAGAAGAATATTACTTTCAATACGTTAAAGAATCTTTTTGTTTTGGATGGTTTCTTTGATTCAGCAAATGGATTTGGCATATTTTTTATGATAAATTAACTTATATATAAAACTTATGTGAAATCTTTTCAAGATTTCAAAGAAATTCATGTAAATTTGTTATCTAAATTTACAGTGAATTTATGTGAAAACGCCATCTATTTTTTTATTACAAAATGGGCACGAATCTTTCTTAATTTTGTTTTTATAAACTTCAAAATTCCCTCTTTCTATTACTAGTTTTTGGCAATGCGGGCAATATGTGTTGCCAGAATCTTTTAATTGAATGTTTCCAAGATAAACATATTTCAAACCCTGCTTAAGCGCTATTTCCTTTGCTTTCATCAATGTTTCTGGCGGGGTTCTTGGTGCATCCATTAGTTTGTATGTTGGGTAGAATGCAGAGAAATGTAATGGAACTTGGGTTCCTAAATTTTCTTTTACCCATTTTACTAGTTTTTCTATCTGTTCGGGTTTATCGTTGTGTTCAGGGATTATCAAGTTTGTTAGTTCTATCCATGTTCCAATTTTTTTTATCTCCTTGATAGAATCTAGAATTGGCTGTAGCTTTACTTTGCAAATTTTGGTGTAAAAATTTTTGTCTAATGATTTAAGGTCTATGTTTGCAGCATCTATCAATGGGTAGAGCTCTTTTAAGGGCTCTTTTTGGATGTAGCCGTTAGTTACCATTATGTTTTTTAATCCTTTTTCTCTTGCCAGCTTTGCTGTTTCTAAAGCATATTCATAGAAAATTGTAGGTTCATTATAAGTGTAAGATATTGACTTACAATTATTTTTAATTGCTTCATCTACTATTTCTTCTGGCTTTACTTCTTTTAGGTTTAATTGATCTGCCTTTTTTTGTGATATATCATAATTTTGACAATGTAGGCAGTGTAAGCTGCATCCCAAGGTGCCTATTGACAGTGAGTAAGATCCTGGCAGAAAATGATATAACGGCTTTTTTTCAATTGGGTCTACAGCTATTGAAACTGGCTTAGCATAAACTAATGAATAAAGGGTTCCATCTATGTTTTTTCTTGCTCCGCAATTTCCAAAACTATCTGGTTTTATTACGCAGTTTGTAGGGCATAGATTGCAGTTTACTATGCTGTTTTTTAACTTCTTGTAATATAGGGCTTCTTTCATATACTTAAATTAGCTAAACTGATTTTTAAATGTTACTATTTGAAAATGTTCAACAAAGTTTTAATAAGCATATCTTTATTTTTTAATTGTGGGTGGAATATGGGGTTTTTGAATTTTATGAAGAAAAAAGAGGAATTACCGGCTGATATAGACTTAGATATGCCCCCTGAACCTCCAAAAATTGGTCTGGAGAAGGATTTTTCTGCAGAATATCCTATTGATGAAGAGTTGATGCCATTAAAGAGGAGAAATCAGCAAAAGAAAGCACAAAAATTCAATGCCAAAAAAGAAAAAATGAAATTGCCAGAGCTTCCTCCTTTACCTGAAGTTGAAGCAGAATTACCTGAACTTCCCCCTTTGCCAGAGGCTGATGATGTGTCTGCTGGTGAATTACCCGAATTACCTCCTTTGCCAGATGAAGAGAATTTTGAACAAAGATTATCTGCTGCTCCAGAAAAGAAAAAAGGATTATTTTCATTATTTAAAAAGAAGCAAGTTACTGAAAAGGCTCAAGTAAGAACAGTTAATGAGCTTCCTCTTTTACCTGAGATTGGAGAAGAATCTGAAATTGATGAAAGGCTTCCTGAATTGCCTCAATTTCCCGATATGGAAGAGATTTCTGCTCCGATTCCAATTACTCCTGAGCCAGAATTACCCATTTCCAGGTCATTGCCAGGAAAGCCTTCAACTTTGAAGATTGAAAAACCGAAGGTGAGTAAGCCAATTGTAAAAACAAAGTTCATTACTATTAGTGAATTTAGAAATATTCAGAGCATTATAAATGATGCTAAGAGTAATTTGAAAGGCATTGATGTTTTCTTCTCTGAATTAGCGCAGGTTAAATCAGATAAGGATAAAGAGTATACTGGATGGTATAATGCTTTACAGGATATACAAAGAAAGATTATGTTTGTTGATAAAACTTTATTTGAAGAGGTGTAAAAATGGTAGAAGCTCAGGTTTTTGTAAAAATAGACAATTATAAAGATGTTTTGCATACTGTTGGTTTGATAAAAGAAAAGTTGAATGAAGCTAAGGGTGTGCTGAATAAGATTAGAGAGCTTAAGATGGAAGAAGATTCGGAATTAGAGGGGTGGGGGGATAGATTAAGTGAAATTGAGAGCAGGATAGAAGGTGTTGATAATATCCTCTTTGAACCATCATCAATGTAAAATGGCTAAAAAGCAAGAAAATAATTTGTTTATAGGAATAAGCAATGGGGACGAGTTAAGAAGAACTCTTCTTGAATGTTCCAAGGGTATTTTGGAATCCTTAAAGGATTATGAAAATATTAAAAGAGTGAGGGAAGAGAAGATTAGATTTGAAGGCCAGCTAAAAAACCAGATTAAGAGCATATCCAAAATGATAAATGATCTTAAAACATGTTTGCCCAATGTAAAAGACATTGGAATCAAAAGAGAAGAGGTTAAGAATATTAAGGCTGTTAAAGTTGAGAAACCTCAAGGAAAAACAGAAGTTGAAAATCTAGAAGCTGAGCTGAATGCTATAGAAGCTAAATTGAATAGCATGAATTAGTTCTTTTTGATTATGGGAACCCAATAATAATAATGGGTTCAAACACGGATTTACTGCGTAAATCCTTTTCACAAAGGAAAAATCCGCACTTTGTATGGATTTTTCCTCTGCATTCAAGTTTTCACCCTTATTGTTGAGTTGTTTTTAGCAAGATTTTTATAATGATGTTTAATTCTAAAGTAATTATGCGAGGATGCCGGAGTGGCCAAACGGGATAGCGTTTGGTAATCCAAGGTACTAAACATCCAAACTCAAGTTGTTGAGTAACGAGGTCTCCACAAGAGATCAATGAAATGCTCTATGGGCCATCTATTAGCTTAGTGCTTACGGGGGTTCGAATCCTCCTCCTCGCATTTTTCTTATTATAGGTGCCGTAGAAATCCCTAATCAAGAATAAAAAAGATTTTCTATATGCATTGTATGCTATTATTCTAAATCTTGCTTGTTGCTTTTGCCCTCTTGCAGTTGTTGCCGTCAGATGTTCCCCCAACA
>Ga0268276_1001375_pt1 | contig 24201 bp, 23 predicted proteins | sample saktaG_4_FD_190145 | JGI IMG/M metagenome (GOLD analysis project Ga0268276, IMG submission 190145) | Saline water microbial communities from Sakinaw Lake, British Columbia, Canada - sak_2010_1_5_45m | ecosystem: Environmental > Aquatic > Non-marine Saline and Alkaline > Saline ... | reverse complement strand
TCTTTATACAAAACTTTGATTTCAGTTATATTAAGTGGAGTTTCTTTAGCTGCAATAGTTTTGTTTAACTGGCTTTTTGTTTTTGTCTTAATCCCTTCTGCTTTTCTTGCAGTAGTAAATTTTTTAGAGGATTATAAAATGATTAAGTTAAAAGAAGATTTTGAAGAAAATGGAATTTTTTAATTTATTTCAATTTCTTTTCTATTTTTTTAGTATTGTTCTTTTTCAAAGTAATCTTTGATATTGTTTCCGATGTTTGGTTGTACTTGTTTTACACATTCAACCATTTGGTGTACGTATTCTCTATAAGCATAGTGTGCGTGTTTAGTTGTTCTAGTTTTTGATACGTGGTGTAGTTCTTTTGCATTGATATTGTAAAATACTTTGTAATTTGTGCCTAAAGGAAGCACATATTGTGCAATTTCTTTATTTATTCCACTATTAACTAATTTTGCCCAAACACTAAAAGATTTTTTGAGTGCAGAAAGGTACATTTCTTTTGTTTCATTAGTTAAGTAATAAGGAATAGCAAATCCAAATTCAGGGCTTACATAAGAATCAATCCAAGTAAGCATTCTGTTTCGGTGCACATCTCTTCCTGCTCCAAAATCAAGTAAAGTTTCAAAGTAATAATTAGCTAATTCAGTTGCTCTGTGTGGTTTTTCTTCAATAGTATTATATTGAAACATTTTTGTAAGCATTTCTTTCTTTTCATTTTCACTTACCTCTTTTTCATTCAAAAATATTTTTCCATTTTCAAAAGTAGGGTAAAATCCTTCCTTTACCAAATATTCATAGCAAATTAAATTTTCAGCGTTTTTTGTATAATCAATTAATTTTACAGTGTTTTGAATATTTTCAAAACTATTTCCTTCAATTGTAATTTTTTCTGAATTATTATTCATTTTAACAGAATTAATTTTATTATTTGTGTTCAAATGATTCTTTCTTCCTTCATCAGTTTTGCAAACAGTTTCATTTACAAGCGCAGGGTAGATTTTTTCTAGCTCTTTTTGCATTTCTTTTGCACTTTCATTTAGTTCCGCATTTTGGATACTCAATAAATCAGTTATTAATGCTCTATAAGTTTGTGAATTTGCGCTCATTGCAAAGTTAGTGTGTGTGCTACAAGGAAGTAAGTATCTTGAGCAATCAAAAGCTTTTTTCTTAATATTACTCTCTTTTTCCACAATTCCTTTCTCTTTGTAAACTTTAGTAATTTCAGCTTCAATTTTTGGCAGTATTATTTGGTAAGTTTTAAATAGCTCTTCAATTGCACTAATATATTCTTTTTTTTGTTCTTCGTTTAGTTCTTTTGGAACGTAATAAGAGGGGTTAGAAAAATCTTGGTACCTTGTGCTTCTTTCTAAATATGCAGCAAGTCTTTTGTTTTCGAAGTATTTGTTTGTTGCAATAATACTTACATTTTCAAATCCTACACTAGTTTGTGAGTGTTGTTCTATTGAGTGGTGTTTTATTCCTAAAGTAATTCTTTTATGAAAATCTATTATTTTTTGTTTATCAAGTCCATTCTCATTAAAAAGTTCTTTAATTATTTCGTTAAATGGTTTTGAGGATTGAGATAATCTCGCAACAATTAATCCGTGTGCTTCTCCTAAATTTTCAGTGCTCAAATTCAGATTCAATTTTTGTTCTTTAGCTACTTCTGCCACTAAATCATCAATAATTCGAATCATTCTTTCAGCCATTTTTTCCTTCAACCCCTTTTGTCTAAATTTAATAAGAAAAAGTTGTTCCTTTCAATTTATTAATTAATCTTAGGGCGGGGGTAAGTTTTCTATTCTTCAAACCTAATTTCTTTGTAAGCGTGTAAATCAATTCCATATTTGGAATAAATAGTGATTAGCCCGTAGTGCGCGTGTGTTTTCCCTTCAAGCCCAAGTAGTTTTAACCCTTCGTGCACCCGTTCTTCACTTTCTGCTTCAATTTCTAAAAAAGTAGGTATTTTTGGCCACGTATCTAGCGTGTATTCAATATTGTTTAAAACAAATTTGTGTCTTTTATTTTCTTGGTAGTATTTTCCTTCAAATCCTTTTAGTTTTCCTAAAACTTGCGCAGCTTTTTCAAAATCACTTACTTCAAATTCAATTTCTTCAGTTTCACTTAGTCCAGATCCTCTTTTATTTTTGTAAGTTATTGTACTTTTTCCATTTGCTTCCCTTAATCTAATCCATTCACCCATTGAGGAATTAATGTGTGTTAGGCATTCAATATCAAACACCCATCTTTTTTGTAATATTTCTTTAGTTTCCTTCGCCCCTAATTTTCTTAGTTTTTCAGCAATTTCTTCATGATTAATTTCAAGTACTTGTGTTTCAAATTCTGTGCCCATTTTTTATTCATCTCTTTGTTAATTAAATAAAATTTAGTTAGTTCTTTTTAAATTAGTTTGGGTTTAAGGCAATTTTCTTGTTTTTGTTGTCCAGTACCTTGGCGCAAATACAGATAGTCCTGTTTTTTGTCTGATTTTTTTTAATGTTCTTAATCTTTGTATTCCTCTTAGTTGTGCAAACTTTTTTTCTGCTGCAACAAATGCGTTAGTATAATCCTTTGCTTTTTCTGCTTGTTTTTTCCAAGCGTTCTTGTTTAACATTACTTTTTTTACGGTTTGTTTTGTTGCTTCACCATACTTCTTTGTTGCTTTTTTTTCAGCCATTTGTCCAATAATATTTGCTTGAATTGCATGTGTTCTTTCTTGTTTTGCATCCATTTGTGCTTCAAGCATCATTAATTTTCTTGTTAAGGGGTGTGTTATTCCTAGTGTTGATTTAGCAAGATTTACAACACGTGGTGTATAAATTTTTGGAACCACTTCTTCATTTTCTTTTGTAAGTTGTAAAAAGAAATTTCTAAGCGTAGGATCTTTTGGCATTATAAATAGTTTTGTGGTAACTCTTGTTTTGGCAGGATTTTTTATTTGTCTTCCTTTTGGAGTGTATATTAGTCCCTCTCTTGTTGCTTTTGTAAGGAGTGCATTTTTTCCCCATACTTGAAAGAAAGATAATTCTTCGTATGATGATTTTCCTTCAAAGTTTCTTTTTGTTGATCTATAAAATGATTCTAAAAAATCTTTTACGCTAGTCTCAGGCCCTCCCGCAAGCATAAAATTTCTTCCACTTATTCCTATTTCTCTTAATGCATCAGCAACTTTTATTGCTTGTGCTGAAGAATATCTTCCCGCTTTTATTTCTCTTAATGTATTATCACTAAGTGATTCAGTTCCCATTGTAACTGAAGTAAAATTTGCTTTTTTTATTAGTTTAATAAATTCCAAATCAACATTTCCTTCTCTTAAAAATGAATCAACTGTAGCCATTCCTGAAAATTTGAATCTTTTATTTAGTTTTAACTCTATTATTTTTTGTAGAATTCTTTTTGCTCTTGCTTTATTTGCAAACATTAAATCATTTTCAAATCCAATTTTTGCTATGTCTTTATTTTTAGCTATTTCGAGTAGTCCATTGATTATTGTACTTTCTGATATTTGCGCCCAATTTTCTTTTCTTGGAACTGAGCAGAACACACATGCGTGCGGACATCCTCTTTCAGTGTATATCGCCATTAGGTCTTTGTTGTTGTTCATATAAGTTCTAGTTGAGGTAAGAGATAATTTTTCAACTTCTTCTTTTTTTAAAAAATTGGTTTTTCTTTCATTCACTCTTCCATTTTTACGGTAAACAATTCCTTTTATTTTTCTAACTTCCTCAAACCTTTTTTCATCAAGTAATTTAATTAGTTGGGGTAGTGTTTTCTCTGCTTCTCCTTTGAGGGCATAATCAAGTGTTGCTTCTCTCATAAATTTTTTTGCATAACTATCTACTCCCGGCCCACCCCCGATTATTGTTTTGTTTGGAAACATTTCTCTTACAAGTTTTGCTAGCCCCACTTTCATTTGAGAATTTGCCGCATCAGCAAAAAAAGATATTCCAATATAATCTGCAGTTTCAAGTTCTTGTCTTTCTTTATTAAGATGTTTTCTTGCTTCCTCAAGAAAAAAAGGGGCATAATCTTTTGAGGTTTTAAACTCTGTTTGAAGTCTTCTTCTAGCATTTCTTTCTTCAACAAACAAAGGTAGTATTCCACAAGAAATATTATTTTCTTTAAGTGATTTCTTTAATGTTTCTAACCCTAAAGAAGGAAAGAAAGAAGCATCAAGCAAAATTACTTTAAACATCTAAAATAGATTACTTTAGTTCTTTTTAAATCACTTTTGTCCTAATTCTGTTTTTATTCCCTTTGTTTCTTTTTCTTTCAAGAAGGTGCCCTTATGTTTGACAATATTAAGAAAGTTGATCCAGAAATTTATAATTATATACTCGCAGAAAAAGAACGCCAGATGGAAGGGCTTGAATTAATTCCTAGTGAGAATTTAGTTTCTCCAGCAATTTTAGAAGCATTAGGATCTTACTTAACTAATAAATATTCTGAAGGTTATCCAACTCATCGTTATTATGGTGGTAATGAAGTTATTGATAAAGTTGAACAATTAGCAATTGATCGATTAAAACAATTATTTGGCGCAGAGCATGCAAATGTTCAACCGAATAGTGGTTCTCCAGCAAACATGGCAATGTACGCAGCACTACTAAATGTTGGTGATAAAGCAATGGGGTTAAAATTAACTGAAGGGGGTCACTTGACTCACGGGCACAAAGTTAATTTTTCAGGAAAATTATATAATTTTGTTCAGTATGGAGTTTCAAAGGAAACAGAAATGTTAGATTATGATGAGATAAGAAAAAAAGTTTTAGAAGAAAAACCAAAACTTCTTTTATCAGGTTACACAGCGTACCCTCGATCAATTGATTTTAAAGAATTTAGAAAGATTGCAGATGAAGCTGGCTGTTTTTGTGTAGCAGATATTGCGCACATTGCTGGTCTTTGCGCAGGTAAAGCTCACGAAAATCCTGTTCCTTATTTTGATGTAGTTTCAACAACAACCCACAAAACATTAAGAGGCCCAAGAAGTGCTGTTTTAATGTGCAAAAAAGAATTTGCAGAAAAAATTGATAAAGCAATTTTTCCTGGTCTTCAAGGTGGGCCGCACGAACATGTAATTGCAGCTAAAGCAATTGCTTTTGGCGAAGCACTAAAACCAGATTTTAAGGATTATGCAAATCAGGTAGTAAAAAATGCAAAAGTTTTAGGTGAATCTTTGCAAAGTTATGGTTATCGTTTGGTTACAAACGGAACAGACAATCACTTGCTTTTGGTTGATGTTAGAAAAAGTGGTATTAGTGGTATTGATGCAGAAAAAGCTTTAGAAAAAGCAGGTATGTATTGCAACAAAAACACTATTCCTTTTGAAACAGGTTCTCCTTGGGATCCAAGTGGAATTAGAATTGGAACTCCTGTTCTTACAACAAGAGGGATGAAAGAGAGCGATATGAAGGTTGTTGCAGAATTTATGCATTCTGCACTTGTAAACAAAAGTGATGATATAAAATTAGCAGAAATAAAAAATAAAGTGAAATTGTTTTGCAGTAATTTTATTTTTTATAAATAAAGGAATTTATTTTCCTTTATTTTATTTTTTTAATAATTTTAGTTGAATTTTATTTTTTAATGCTTTTTTTATTTTATTTTTTTATTTTTAAAAATAAAAATTATTTTTGTGCGTTTTTCGTAATTTATTTTCAAACTTTATTGTTGCTTTTTGTTCAGTTTTCTTACTCGTTTTCTCATTTGTTGGACATTTTATTGGCTTGCCTAACCCTTTATGGTTTATAGCGGTTTTCTTTTCATATCCTTTAGTTTTAAGCAGTAAGCTTTTTATATTCCAAAATTATTGCTTACTCGAGCGTTGGAAATTGAGAGATTTCCTTTAAATAAAATAAATGAAATGAATTAGTAACTCAGTTGGGGTGTTGCCTTTGCCTAAATATGTAGTAAAAAGAGATGGTTCTAAAGCCAATTTTGAAGAAGATAAAATAGCAGTTGCTATTTGGAAAGCTGTTAGTGCTGTTGGCGGTACTGATAAGGCACGTTCTGATTCTATTGCAAAAGATGTTGTTGTTAGATTAAATGAAAAGTATGGTGTTGATGGGATTGTATCAGTTGAAGAGGTGCAAGATTTAGTTGAAACTTCTTTAATTAAAGGGGGGCACGATAAAACAGCAAAAGCTTACATTTTATATCGTCACCAAAGAGAATTATTAAGAAAAACAGAGGACATGGTAAATAATTTTGAATTAGTTAATCAATATGTTTCTCAAGAAGATTGGAGAGTTAGAGAAAACTCAAACATGGCTTATTCTTTACAAGGAATGAATTTTAATATTGCGGGGAGAGTTGTTTCAAATTATTGGTTAGGAAGAGTTTACCCTAAAGAAGTAGCACAAGCTCACAAAAATGGGGACATGCACATTCATGATTTGGATTGTTTAGCTGCTTATTGTGTTGGTTGGGACTTAAAACAATTATTACTTGAAGGATTCACAGGAGTTCAAGGTAAAGTTGCTTCAAAACCAGCAAAGCACTTACGCTCAGCCTTAGGACAAATAGTTAATTTCTTTTATACTCTTCAAGGGGAAGCAGCAGGTGCTCAAGCATTTAGTGACTTTGATACTTACTTAGCTCCATTCATTAGATATGATAATTTAGATAGAAAACAAGTAAAACAAGCAATTCAAGAATTTATTTTTAACACAGCAGTTCCAACTAGAGTAGGGTTTCAATGCATGTCAGAGGATACAGAAATTTTAACTCCTTTGGGGTGGGCAGGATATTCCGAGTTGAAAGAAGGGGATGTAATTAAAACTTTTAATATTAATTCCGGTGTAATAGAGAATAAACCAATTAGGCGCTTATTCGCTCGCGAGTATAAAGGAAAAATGTTTAGGTTAAGAAATAGAATTCAGGATCAATTAATTTCTCCTGGGCACAGAGTTGTGAGAAAACCTTTTTACTCAGAAAAATTTGTTCTGGAAGAAATTGAATCAGTTAAGAAATTAAAATCTCCGTTTATTGTTCCAATTGCAGGAATTAATTCAAATAAGGGCACTAATTTATCAAATGAAGAAATTCAACTTTTAGCGTGGGTTATTTCTGAAGGAACGAGCGAGAATCTAAAGCACAAGTACAGGCAATGTGGTAGAATAACTCTTTATCAATCAGAGAAATCAAATAAGAGTAAATATGAAGAAATTCTTTCTTTGTTAAAAAACTTCTCATTAAAATTTTCTATTCGCAATTCTATTCCCGCTTTAGGTTTCTCAACAAAAATGATTCGACTTAATGCTGAATCCTCAAGAGACCTTCACAATTACTTTGGTGATAAATATGACATTAAGCAAATTCCCCAAGAATTATTTTCAATGAACCAAAATCAAGCAAGATTATTTTTGGAAACTTATTTGAAAGGTGACGGTCACGAAGATTGCAAAATTTCCACTACTGATAAAAAAATAGCTGATGGTTTACAGCACTTGTGTGTTTTGGCAGGATATGGTTGCACTGTTTCTGTTCGCAAACCAACAATTGGGACAAAACCAATTCACGTTTTGCGTTTAATTAAACATTCAGAAACTTACATTAATACAGTTGAAGAAGTAGATTATTCCGGAACAATTTGGTGTCCAAATACTGAGAATGAGACAGTTATTGCTCGTAGAGCAGGAAAAATATTTATTACAGGGAATACACCATTTACAAATATAACAATGGATCTAAAAGTTCCTCCTCACATTGCTCATGATCCAGTAATAATTGGTGGAAAACCAATGGAATTAACTTATGGGGATTTTCAAGAAGAAATGGATTTACTCAATGAGGTGTTTTGTGAAGTAATGACTGAAGGGGACGCAAGTGGGAGAATATTTACTTTTCCAATTCCAACTTATAATATAACAGAAGATTTTGATTGGGATTCACCAAAATATAATGGTATTTGGGACATGACTGCAAAATATGGTATTCCTTATTTTTCAAATTATGTAAATTCAGATATGAAACCTGAAGATGCACGAAGTATGTGTTGTAGATTAAGATTAGATAATAGAATGTTGAATAAAAGAGGTGGAGGATTATTTGGGGCAAATCCTTTGACTGGAAGTATTGGAGTTGTAACAATTAACATGGCTCGTATTGGATATTTAGCGAAATCAGAAACAGAATTTTTTGAAAAGTTAGAAAAATTAATGGATTTAGCAAAAGAGTCTTTAATTATTAAAAGAAAAACAATTGAAAGATTAACCGATCAAGGATTGTATCCATATTCAAAGTTTTACTTAAGAGGAATAAAAGAACAAACTGGTGGATATTGGACTAATCACTTTTCCACAATTGGTTTGCTTGGTATGAATGATGCTTTAGTAAATTTCATGAACAAGAATATTACAACAAAAGAAGGTTTAGCTTTCTCAATTAAAGTTCTTGAATTTATGAGAGATAAGTTGCAAGTTTACCAGAATGACACAGGGGATATTTTTAATTTAGAAGCAACTCCGGGTGAAGGAACTTCAAGAAGATTTGCTTGGGCTGACAAAAAAGCTTATCCAAATATTATAGTTGCAAATGAAAAACAATTCAAAGAACACAAAGTAGCTCCGTATTATACAAATTCAACTCAATTGCCAGTTAATTTGTCGCTTGATTTGTTTGATGCACTTGATTTGCAGGATCCTTTGCAGACAAAGTATACTGGAGGAACGGTATTCCACGTATTTTTGGGAGAAAAAGTTCCTTCTAGGGATGCTACAAAGAATTTGGTGAAAAAGATTGCGGCAAATTATAAAATGCCATATTTTTCAATCACACCAACTTTCAGTGTGTGTCCAATTCACGGTTACATTGAAGGAGAACATGAATATTGCCCAATATGTGAGAAGGAGTAAAATAATAGATTAAATTTATTGTAATAAAAATGAGCGTTTCACTTGGAGGTGAAAAAATGGTTAAGACAAAATGTGAAGTGTATAGTAGAGTTGTAGGTTACATTCGACCCGTTAGTAATTGGAATGACAGTAAACAAGCAGAATTTGCTGACCGAAAAAAATTTGATTCAGCAGTAGAACCAAACGGTAATTGTGGTTGTCAATAAAATTGTTTTTTTTAATAAGGTGCTTAAATTTTATAGCACCTTTTGTTAGTAATTTATTTTTGTTACTACAAGAATTTAATTTATTAAGAAATTATTTTTTGTAAATTATTTTGTGTTAATTTATTTTTTAATTTTATTTTAAGTTTATTTAAAAAAAAGGGGTGTTGTTTTAAATGTTCATAGGCGCTTTACAAAAAACAACCCTTACTGATTTTCCTGGTAAAGTTGCGTGCATAGTTTTTTTAGTTAATTGTAATTTTAAATGCAAATTTTGTTATAACAAAGAATTAACTTCTCATAAGTATTTTAAAAAATCAAAAAGAGAATTAATTGAAGTAAAAGATTTTTTTGCTTTTTTAGATTCAAAAAAGAAAATGCTTGATGGAGTAGTAATAACAGGAGGGGAACCAACAGTTTCTCCTGGATTATACGATTTTATAAAAAAAATTAAGGAATTAGGCTTTAAAGTAAAACTTGATACAAATGGAACAAATCCAAATATATTAAAAAAATTATTTTCAGAAAATCTAATTGATTACGTTGCAATGGATTTTAAAGCTCCTGTTGGAAAGTTTCATGAAATCACCCAATCAAGTATTCCTTTTGAAACAATTCTTGATTCAGTGTCTCTTTTGAAAGCTAGTGGGGTTGCACACGAATTTCGAACAACATTATACCCAAAACTTACAAAAGAAGATTTAATAGAAATTTCTCATTTTATTCCAAAAGAGAAATGGTTTTGGCAATTATTTCAAAGTAAAACCGCTCTTGATCCAAAATCAAGGAAATTAAAATCAATGAAACTTTCAGAACTTAAAAAAATTGCTGAAGAGATTAAACCTAATGTTGATGTAGTTATTAGGGGAGAATAGTTTTATTTTTTTTAGGTTATTTTTGTCAACCTTTCCTCTTTAAATGTTTTTTTACACCCAATTATTGTATAGGTTTTGTGAATGAATAAGTTGGTTTGTTTAGTTGGAATGACAGGTTCAGGAAAGAGTGTTGTTTCTGATTATTTAGTTAGTAGGGGGTATTCTTACTTAAGATTTGGTCAAATTACTTTAGATATTGTTAAGGAGCGAGGGTTAGAACCAACTGAAGTTAATGAAAAGAAAATTAGAGAAGATGTTCGAAAGGAAAATGGAATGGGTGCTTTTGCATTACTAAATATTCCAAAATTTGATGAATTATTAAAGAAGGGTAGTGTTGTTGGTGATGGATTATATTCTTGGAGTGAATATAAAATTTTAAAAGATAAATATGCTTCTCAGTTAATAGTACTCGCAGTTTTTGCTCCACCAAAAATGCGATATGATCGATTAGTAAAAAGAACTCTTCTTGCAACTGATACAGCACTTCGTAACAGACCAGCAACACCAGAATCAGCGCGCGCTAGGGATTTTGCAGAAATAGAAAATATTGAAAAAGGCGGGCCAATTGCAATGAGTGATTTTACATTAGTTAATATTGGTTCAATTGAGGAATTAATTTCTCAATTAGAAAAGTATTTGCCAATAATAGAGGGGGAATAAACATGGAAACAGAAAATAGTGAAAATAAAAAAGGATTAAATTACAGGCCCACAAAAGATGTTTATTATTGGAATATTGCTAAAGAAACTTCAGAGAGAGGAACTTGTTTGAGTGTTAAGGGCGGAGCAGTTATTGTTAAGGATGATCAAATTATTGCAACTGGTTACATTGGTGCGCCACGCGGTACAATGGATTGTTTTCAAAGAGGAGTTTGCATGCGTAGACAATTAGGAATTCCTTCAGGGCAACGTTACGAAATTTGTCGTTCAGTTCACGCTGAACAAAACGCATTACTTAATGCAGCAAGAGCAGGAGTAAGTGTGTTAGGTTCTAGCGTTTATTTGTATTTTGTAAAACGCCAACCTGATGGTAGTGTAAAATTTGTTAATGCTCAACCTTGCTTTATGTGCAAAAAAATGTTAATTAATTCAGGGATAAAAAGATTTGTTGGAAATACTGATAGTGGCGAACTTGCTTCATTTAATGTTGATGATTGGGCACAAGATTGGAAAACTCATGATATGCTTGATGACAAGTATGTTTATGATAATAAATATACAAAAGAAGAAATTGATTCAGTAAATAAACTAAAGAAATAATTTTTTTTATGCCTTTAAAAGTTTCTGCAAAAAGAGTGTTGTCTGAAGTTCACAAAATTCCTGTAGGTAAAAAAGTAGTTAATTTTGCTTCGTTTCGTCCAGTTGGTAGAAGAAAACGTTTCTTAGCTTTTTCTGTTGATTTTCTAAAATCAAATCGAAAAGAAATTAGGTTGTTTCAATCCTCTTTTTTAAAAAATAAAAATGATTTGCTTAAAGGCAAAACAGTGCACGAAAACGGACTTACAATTAGGCGTCAATTTACGGGGGATTGGAGGGGGCAGACAAGAAGTCTTTTGCTTAAAGTAGATAATAAAAATAAATCTTTTTTTGTGAAAGTTGGGGGGCATTCCTCAAAAGCAGTTTTTGATGGAGCATTGGCTTCAGTATTGGCAGTTAAGAATATTTTGCATGGAAAAGTTGGTCGCTTAAAAATAAAAGTTCTGTTGCCGCACATAGTAAGTTCTTTAGGTAATCAAAGGGTTTTGGTTTATGATTTTATTGAGAAAGGAAATATAGTTTCTCTTGATCATCTTGTTGATTCTGAAAATTTAAGAGTTTCAAATCGTTTTACAAGAGTGCATCAGAAAATCTCAAAAGTGCTATCCGAAAAAGGTGTTAGTGATGTAGCCCAAGTAAATATGTTTTTAGATACTTCATCAAACACTATTTTTGTTTTTGATGTTTTAAAATTTTAACTAGTTTGAGAGAGCATTAAGTTAATCAGTTAAAGTATTTCTCTAGCAGTAAATTCTTTATTTCCGCTAAAATTATTTATTTTTGTATATCCAAATACTTTGAGTGTTTTTCCAGTAATATTAGCATTAAGTTCAGCAATAACAATTTCTGCTCCATTTCCATTTACCTTTTGTTCTAATATTTCTTGTTCCAAATCAATTGCAAGTAATGCAGTTCTTCCAAAGAAATTAGTTTTAATATTTCCACTTTCATCTTCCAAAATTACCGATACAACCGGATTTTTTTTAGGGGTAGTTTCTCCGCAAGAATCGCACAAGTAACTTTCATTAGTTTTAGTTATTTTCTTTCCACATTTAGAGCATACTTCATAAAACAAATTTCCTTTTTCTACAGAAATTACTTTTCCTTCAATTACTGCGTTTTCTCCTTCATTAGTATCAGCAATTTTCTTTGAGTCCATTTGGTCTTTTAGTAATTCAACTTGTGTTGGAACATTTTTAGTAGTTTCTTTTATTTCCGCGCTGTATCCTAAATGTATCTCTACTCCAAATCTTCCTTCTTTAGTGTAAGCATTTTCAATTTCAATCGCATCCCCTTCATTGTATTTTTCAAGTTCATCCGCTTTTTCGTTCCAAGCAGTTGCCCTAATTATTGCACTTTCATCAGCAATTTGAAATGAACACAATTTTCCTTTTCGTTCCCCACTTTCAAAATCTTTGCAAGGGAATTTTCTCATTATTCTACCTAATACTCCAACACTACTCATTCCACTTTTTAACTCAGCCAACTTAACAGGAGCAATTTCATTAGTACTTTTAATTTCAACTTTTCCATTAAACCCTAAAGTAACTTGTTTAGTATCATTATACATTTTTACTAAAATACTAGTAAGCACAACTTCATTCCCTCTTGATATTGGGAATTCATCCACCTGTTCATTCCAAAGCGTAACTCTAACTCCCCCAGTTGTATCATTCAAAATAAATGATTTTAATTTTCCTTTTTTTCCATTTTTATCAAATTCTTTAACAGGAAAAACTGCTTCAATAGTTCCTTTTATTTCAATTCCTTTCATTCCTTCTTTAAGATCAGAAATAGTAACTTGTTCAAGTGTTTCTTGCTTTAAACCCAGTTCCTTTTGAACCATATAAGTTGCTCCTTGTTCAGTTAATAATCCAGAGAATTTTTGAACCTTTGCATCAATTAGTGCTTTAATTTCAGTTTCAGTTTTGCCTGTTTGTTGTGCTATTTGAGAAATTAGTTCAGTAGTAGTTCCTTCAGCCATTTTTGTTCCTTCTTTATAATTAGTAAATTCCACCAAACCTTTTATAAGAGTTCTTGGGGTGTTTTGCCGGTCAAATAAGAAAGTTAACTTTTAGGAATTATTTTTTTCTTTTTTAATTCTTTAACAATCTCATTAAAGAATTTCATTAAAATTGGAAAATCTTTCAAATATGGTTCTTTGTATTTTCGCAGTTTCTCTTCAGTAAAATGATATTTCACCCAATCCGTTTTGTCAGTTGATGCATGAATTATTGGGTCCATTACATCAAGTGCATTAGCAAATTTGCTTTCAAGAGTTTTTCTTTCTAAATATTCAATCCAACTCTCTTCAAAATCCTTAACAATTTCTTTTGGCAGATTTTTTAGAAGTTTTTTATAAGCATCATTTTCTTTTTTCTCTTTTTCATTTCTTCCTTCTTCAGTTTCAATAAAAGTATCTCCTGCATATATTTCAACAAAATCATGGTAGAGAATCATTTTCATTACTCTATCTCTATTTAGTTGTGGATGCAATTTTAAGAAATACTCCGCAAGAAAAATAGTTGAATATGTATGCTCCGCAGTAGTTTCGTGCCTAACGCCATTTTTTCCCTGTCGTTCTACTAGTTTCAAATTATAAGGCAAATATAGTTGTTCCAAAAGTGTCATACTTTATTCACCTCTTTTGTTGTTATTAAGCCTTGTTTTTTTCCCAAGAAGAAGCCTTTTTATACTTCTTTTTCTACAATTTTGTTATGAAAGAAGGGAAAGTTTACACTAAATTGTTAGCTCAATTAAAGGAAGAAGCAGGGCAATTGTTTTTGATAGTTGACCCTCCTAATCAAACTCCTGAGCTTGCTGGTAGAATTTGTGCTATTGCAGAAAAAGCCGGGGTTAGTGCTATTGGGGTAGGTGGATCTTTAGGTGCGCAAGGGAAGCTTTTGGATGATACTTTGGATGCAATTAAGGATAAATGTAAGCTCCCAACCATTCTTTTTCCAGGTAATATTGCAACTTTGTCAAATAAGGCGGATGCAATTTACTTTTTATCAATGTTGAATAGTAATGATCCTTATTACATTAGTGGTGCGCAGACTGCTAGTGCTTTTCCAATTAAGAAAATGGGTATAGAAGTTATTCCAACTTCTTATATTATAGTAGAGCCAGGCAGAGCAGTTGGCTTTATGGGTAGGGCCCAATTGATTCCAAGAAACTTAGGTTACTTAGCAGCAGCTAATGCTTTAGCAGGCCAATATATGGGCGCAAAAATGGTAATTTTAGAATCAGGTGGAGGTGCTCCTGAGCCAGTAACAAAAGAAATGATTGCTCAAACTAAAGCTTCAATTGAGATCCCTTTAGTTATTGCAGGAGGAGTTAGAACTCCAGAATTTGCATTTGATTGTATTTCTAGCGGAGCAGATATAGTTCATGTTGGTTCTGCAATAGAGAAAACAAAATTGGAAGCTGAAGTTAAATCAAAATTAGAAAAAATGGTTGATTCAGTAAGAAAAGGTGCTAAATTAAAAAAATAATTTTGATTAGTTTAATTTTTTTTAAATTTGTTCAATTACAGTTCTTTAGCAATTTCTTTAATTGCTTCTTTTAATGAATATTTTTGTTTGTATTCAATTTTTTTCAATTTTGAAGTATTGTAGTTTCTTTCTTTTCCTAAGTGTCTTATATTATCAATTGTGAGTAATTTTATCCCAAATACTTTTCCAGCTAGTATTCCAACAAATGATGGGATATGTATTAATTTCTTTTCAATTCCAAGTTCTTCTTGAACTAAATTACAGAATTCATTTAAAGTTTTCTTTTCACTCCCACTAGCAAGGTATAGTTCCCCACTTTTCCCTTTCTTTACAACACTCGCAATTACTCGCGCTAATTCCTTTGAATAAATTACTTGAAAATGATTATTTCCTGATAAAGGAAGAGGATATTTTTTCTTCAGCATATTAAACATTTTTCTCCAATAATCATTTGCTCCAAGTACCATCGCGCTTCGAATTATATTAACATTAATTTTGTTCTTTGCATAAAGAACAATTTTTTCTCCAGCCACTTTGCTTTTTTCATATTCATTTTCGGGGTGCACACTAGTATTTTCATCAATTGCATTGTTGTTGTTTCCGTAAACTGCAGTTGAGCTCATGAAAATAAATTTTTTTGCTTTTGCTTTGATTGCACTAGAAAGAACATTAGTAGTTCCTTTTACATTAACTTCCCATAAATTAGGATTAGAATTATCAATAATTCCTGCTAAATGAATTACGCAAGTTACTCCTTTCATTTTTTTATTTAATTGAGCTTCATCAAGTATATTTTCATTAAGTGTTGCATCAAACTCAACAATAGTGTGTTTGTTTAACACTTTTTTAAGTTCTTTTCCAACCATTCCCTTCGATCCAGTTATTAGTATTTTCATTCTTTCACCTTTGATTAACTAAATAAAATCATAATAATGTTTGGATTAATTGTTGCAACAATTACTCCTAGTGCAATAAAAGGTCCAAAAGGGGGTAGTGATCGTAGTACAATTATTTCTTTTATTTTGTTTGTTTTTAATATTTTTTTTTCCACTTCTCCAATTAATGTTTTCCCTTTTAAAAGTTTAATTACTTTTGCAGAATTTATACTTTCAGCAATCACTTCATCTTCTTCTATTTCATTTAGTTTTATTTTCTTTTCAAAAAAGTTTCTCTTTAATCCTTCTTGTAGTGCAATGAAGATTAATCCAAACAAACTCACAATCATTAAAGGTATTGTGCTCATCATAGAAATTAAATTCATTTGAATTAAAAATCCAAAGTAAACTATTAAAAGTAATCCAAATATTATTGATTTTTGTATTCCTTTTTTATTTTCCTCAAAATTTATTCCTAATTTAATATATTTTGTTGTGTAAAAAGTTGAGTAAAAAACAATTGCTCCCGCGCACGCAACAATTAATCCACTAAAAAGAAAGTAAACATTGTTTGTCGGGTTGAGTAGTGCAATTGCAGTGAATAATTTCACATCTCCTCCTCCTATTTTACCGCTTTTGTATAAAAAATAAAAAGAGCAAAATATTATTCCTGCTAAAATTAAATTATTCCATTGCATTAAAATTATGCTTAAAATTAATCCTATTCCAATCATGGGTAGAGTTACCCAATCATAGATGTATCCAGTTTTTGCATCAGTTATTCCGCCAATTATTGTTCCAATTAAAAGAATTGCTTCCTGAATGAGTATAATCATTTTAGTCAAATACTATTGTTTTGTTGTTGTATAAAAATAGTTTGTTTTGGGTTGACAAAAGGGGTTTGGCCCCCTTTGTTTAAATTACACTTCCCGTATCTATTGTTTCGCTTTCATTTATCCATTCATTAGTTATTTCCTGATCCACTAATTGTGTTTCAGAAGTTACATTTGTATCAGTTATGGGCTGTGTGTTTACATTAGTGTTTGTTTGGTCCGAAGTTTGAGTACACCCAAGAAGCATCATTGATGCTATTAGGAGTATTACTAATATTTGTGTTTTCATTGTCTCCGTCCTCCATTTCTATCTTCCATTCGTTGAATCATTTGGTTGAGTCTTTCGTTTTGATTTTCAAGCCTTTGCGTTATATTAAAATCGCCTCTGGCATTTGCATCCAAAGCTTTTCTTTCCATCCAATTACTTAAATTTTCTGCTCTGTTTTGCATTTTATCTAACATATTTTGTCTAAGGTCTTTTATTATTTTTTGAGTCATTTCTCTTTGCTGAACCATGTTTTTTATTGTATTATTTCTCATTGTTGCAGCAATTTGTTTCTTTTCTGTTTCATTTAAATCTCTGAATTGGTTTAGAGCATAATCTCTAATTTCTTTAAAGTTCATGTCTCCATTTCTTATTCTTCCAATCATATCTTCGTTTTTAATTCCCATTTGGTTAAATTTTTCTTTCATTTTTTCTGCATTAAAGTTTTTTAGGATTTCTCTTATTTTATTGTTTATATCCATTAAGTCATTTTTATCAAGATCTTTGATGTTCGTCATTATTTCCTGTCTATCTTGAGCATTAATAATATTTTTTGTTTCTTGTTTGAAATCATTGCTTAAAGTTTTTGCTTCTTTCTTTAGTTCAATAAAAGTTTGAACTAAAACATTTTTGTCTCCCTCAGTTGGAGCTGCTTTTATATCTTCTAGAACCATTTCTAATGAATTTAAAGTATTTTCTGCATCCGTTAGGTTTGCATCTGTGTGATTTTTGCTTAACACTTGCAATACCTCATTTCCTATTAGAACATTTCTTGTTACTGATTTTTCTAATTGTAGCATTCTAACTTCTGCTCCGAATGGTGAAAGCATAGTTCTTGCTTCTTTTTCATCAATTGGAGTAATTGTTGTATCTACAATTACACTTGTGCCCGAATCCGTATTTGTGTCTTGTGCTAAAGCCATTGGCAAAAGCATTAGCATCATTAATCCTATCATTGTAGCAATTATTTTGTTTGCCATTATTTGATCACCTTACACTATATGTGTGCGGAACAGCTATTATACCTTACCCGGAAAAAGCCGGAACAACCAAGAATTAGATTAATTTTAGTGTATTAGAGAAATGTTAGTTCTTTCTTTTCTTTTGTAAAGTAAGAAGCATAGTCATTCCTTTTCTTTCTTTTTTTACTATTCCTTTTTTCTCAAGAGTGGAAATATTTCTAAACAATGATGCTTTTGGCAATTTGAGTGTTTTTTGTATTTCGGATTGAGTATTTTTTCCGCCATTTTTCTCAATTTGCTCCACTATTGCTAATTGTCTTTCAGTAAGTGTATCTTTGTCAAAAGTTTGAGTAACTTCTTCTTTTTTTCCTGTTGTTGTAACACTTTTTTGCTTTTTGAATTGAGTAATTCCAAAAAATATAATAATAATTAAAATCAAACCTCCAATAACTATTGGAATCAATTGGTTTTCAGTATCTTTTTGAATAATTGTATAATTTATTTTTAAATTAAAATCAATTTTTTCTCCGTATCCTTCAACTATTATGCTTTCGTTTTGAGTTCCTAAAAAGTAAGTACTGTTTGTTTCTATTTTTTGTATTTGTGCATTTTTAGGCAAGATTATTTTATAGGAATATTCGCTAAATAAATTGTTTGTATCAATAGCGAAAGTCCATAACTTACCATTTTTGAAAGTTAATTCCTGTGTGTCCCTTGGTGTAAAATATGAATAATTTGTCGTTCCACTAATTATAGTGCTTCCTTCATTTTGCACTTCAAAAGTAACGTTAGCGTAATACTCTTCTGCGCTCGCATTTAAGCAAAGCAAAGTTAGAGTTAGTAAAAAAATCAATTTTTCATAATTTTTCATAAGTATTAACAAGTATTCTTTATTTTAATAAAGTTATTTATCTTAATCTTAATTTCTTTGCAGCTTTTCTTCCCTGCATTTGTCGCAGTAAATCTCCAATTCCTTTTTCTCCAAAGTTTTTCATTGCTTTTTCACTTTGAACATTTTTAAATTTCTTAAACATTTTTTTCATTTGCTTAAATTGCTTTAGTAATTCTCTAACATCATTAACCTCTACTCCTGCTCCCTTTGCAATTCTTTCCACTCTTCCTCTATTAATTATTTCAGGTTCTACTCTTTCTTTTTCCGTCATTGAATCAATTATTACTTTGAATGAATCCATTTTGTCTTGTCCACTTTCAAGCATTTCTTTAGGTATTTTTACACTAATTCCAAGCATTTCTGCAACTTTGTTCAAGGGTCCCATTTTTTTAGTTGCTTGCAATTGGGTATAAAACATTCTTAAATTAAAATTTCCTTTCAATAAATCTTCAGGATTTAAATTATCCATTTCTGCTTCTTTTGCTTTTTCAAGTAATCCTTGAAGATCTCCGTATCCCATTATTCTTGATAAGTATCTGTTTGAATCAAATGCTTCAAAGTCATTTACTTTTTCTCCGGTTGAAATAAAATAAACACTCGCCCCAGTTTCATTGCAAGCAACAATAGCTCCTCCCCCTTTGCTTGAACCATCCATTCGTGTAAGTATTACTCCATTAACTCCCACTGCATTATGAAATGCTTGTGCTTGTTTTTTTGCCAAGTTTCCAATATCTGCTCCAATTACTAACCACTTTTCATCAGCATCAAATACTTTGTTTATTTCTTTTATTTCCGTAACAAGTTCATCATCAAGTGCACTTCTTCCTGCTGAATCGCAAATTATTAGTGTGCAATCAGAGAGGGATTTCATTCCTTCTTTTACTACTTTTGCTGCACTAGTTTCTCCTTTAATTCCAAAGAAATTTGCTCCGGCTAATTTTGCATTTGTTTCTAATTGCTCATAAGCCGCTGGTCTAAATACATCCGCACAAATTACTCCGACCTTTTCTCCTCTTTTTTTATACCAACTTGAAAGTTTTCCTGCTGCTGTAGTTTTTCCTGCACCAAATAATCCACATAAAAGTATTTTTTTTGGTTTTTCTGGAGCAGTTTTGCCTCCAAGCATTTCAACTAAAGCATCATAAGTGATTTTTGTAATATATTCTCTTCTGCTCAAAGTTCCTTTTATTTCACTAAATGCATTATCTTCAATCTTTGCAGAGAGTTCTAAAACAATTTTTGTTTCAACATTTGAAGCAATTAGCGCTCTTTGAATTTCCTTAATAGTTTCTTTAACAGTATCTTTGTCGACTTGAGCACTTCCCTGCAATTTGTCCATTGCTTTTCTTAGTGTTTCTCCTAGTCCCATTTTGTTTCACTAAAATATGATTGGCCAAATACCTTTTTAAAGTGTTTAATCCTATTTAACTTAGGTGATTTTTGTGATAGTAGAGATCCTCATATTTTTAGGAATAGTTGGTTTAGTAATAATAGTAGGTGCTATTGCGATTTACAACTCGTTAGTAACAACAATGAAACAAGTTGATAATGCGTGGGCTCAAATTGATGTTCAATTAAAGCGAAGAGCAGATTTAATTCCAAATTTAGTTGAAACAGTTAAAGGTTATGCTAAGTTTGAGAAGAGTGTTCTTGAGGGAGTAACTCAAGCAAGAAGTGCATTAATGTCAGCAAAGTCACCTAAAGAATCAGCAAAAGCTGATAATATGCTTTCAGGCGCATTAAAGAGTATTTTTGCAGTTGCTGAAGCATACCCAACACTAAAAGCGAATGAAAATTTTAAAGCTCTTCAGGAAGAATTGAGTAGTACTGAAAACAAAGTTGCATTTGCTAGACAATTCTACAATGACATGGTTATGAAGTGGAACACAATGATATTGGTTTTCCCAAATAACTTATTCGCTGGAATGTTTGGAATGAGTAAGGATAGAGAATTCTTCTCAGCAACTGAAGAAGAGAGAAAGAATGTTAAAGTTGATTTCTCAAAAATGTAAATTTTTAGTAACTAAAGCAAGGCACAAAAGTGTTTTGCTTTAATCAATTTTTTTAATTGGTGAATCAAAATGGCAATGGATTTTTACTCACAAATTTCAGAGAACAAAAAAATGACTTATTTTTTGTTTGGTGCTTTCTTTGTTTTAATTGGAATATTAGCTTTTTTCATGTCAATTCTTTTAGGCGGGCTTAATGTTTATGGTTTTGGGTATTTTACTTTTTTTGGAATTTTAATAATTATTTTTGCATTAATTTCATATTACACTTGTGATTCAATTGTTACAGCGGTTTCAGGTGCAAAAGTTGCTGACCCTAATACCCAAAAACAATTATACAATATTGTTGAAGAATTGAGTATTGCTAGTGGCCTTCCAATGCCAAAAGTTTTTTTAATAAATGATTCTGCAATTAACGCTTTTGCAACAGGAAGGGATCCCAAACATGCAGTAATTTGTGTTACAACTGGTTGTTTGGATAGATTAACTAGAGATGAATTACAAGGGGTAGTTGCTCACGAATTGTCTCACATTAGAAATTATGATATTAGGACAATGACTATTGCAACAGTATTAGTAGGAATAGCAGTTCTTCTTTCAGATTTGATTTTAAGATTCACTTTGTTCTCTCATGGTGGTTCAGATTCAAAAGATAATAAATTATTTTTTATTTTGATAATAGTTGCAGTAATTTTAGCAGCTTTAACTCCAGTGATTGCAAATTTAATTAAGCTTTCAGTTTCAAGGAAGAGAGAATTTATGGCGGATGCTAGTGCAGTTGAATTAACTAGAAATCCTTTGGGTTTAGCAAGTGCCTTAGAAAAGATTTCGGAAGATACTGAACCCTTAGAAGCTGCAAACAAAGCAACTTCTCATTTGTATATTTCAGATCCTTTAAAGAACACAAAAGGTTTGTGGCTGAAGAGTATGTTTAGTACACACCCCTCAATTGAATCAAGAATTTCTGCGTTGAAAGGAATAAAGTATTAGCGTTTTTTCCCCAACAAAAAGAATACTATTATATTTTAGTTTGATAAACAAATTAAGTATGTTTAAGCAAGTTTTGATATTGTTAGTACTCTTATTATCCTTTGGTTTAGTTTTTGCTGATATGGGGCCAAGTCCATCTTATACTTTTTCAATTTCAAATAGTTCTGACTATCCAAATTATACTTTTTATTATTCAGGGAATATTTGGCCAGATAAGCTTTCTTTAGTGACTGATAGTACTCATGTTTACAAGTTTAATACTTTAATTAGGGTTTTTGCGATAAAATCTAGTTTAATCGAACAATATGGTGTGATCTCAAGGGATGTTAATGTATTTGATAGTAACCTTGGCAAGGAATTAATTATTTCTAATGAAATTGGACTTGGTGGCGGGCACACAGTTTTAGAAGTGAGTTCTTTTGATGATGCAACTAAAAAAATGGTTGTTTCTGTTAAATCCTTTGAACCAGATTCTTCATATCCTTTAAAAGTTCTATTCTTTGATCCTATTGGATGGATTCTTATTTTAGTTATTGTTTGTATACTAATCGGTGGATTTGCAGTTATTAAAACCATTAGGAAAAAGTCAAAATGAATATTTTATTTCAGTTTTTGTTAGCTTTTTCTTTAACGGTTTTAATTGAGTTTGTTGTTGTTCTTGTTTTTTTAAAAAAACCATTTGATTCTCTAAAAACATCTTTTGTTCTTAATTCCTTAACTCATCCAATATTTTGGTTTTTAATGAAATTTGCATTTAGTTATAACTTTTGGATGTTTTTATTTCTTGAATTAATAGTTTTTTTGATTGAAGGGGTATTGCTTTTGAAAGTGTTTAAATTTGATTTAAAAAAAGCTTTTGTTTTTTCTTTTGTAATGAATTTTATTTCAGCTTTATTTGGGGTTATTTTATAAGTTTCTAAATTATTCTATTCAAAATATATTCAGAACTGAACTCTTCAAAGTCATCATACCCTTGCCCTGTTCCAATAAATATAATTGGTTTTTTAGTTTTGTAAGTAAGAGAAATTGCAGTTCCTCCTTTTGCATCAGTATCCATTTTAGTAAGAATATATCCATTAATTCCAATTATTTTTTCAAACTCATCCACTTGATCAAGTAATCCCTGTCCAACGTAACTTTCTCCAACAAATAGTTTCAAATCAGGTTTAGCAACTCTTTCTAGTTTCTTTAGTTCTTCCATTAGATTTTTGTTTGTCTCTTGTCTTCCTGCTGAATCAATTATTACTATATCAATTTTTCCTGCTTTTGCAGCACTGATTGCATCAAATGCAATTGCAGCTGGGTCCGCTCCATACTGGTGCTTTATTACTCGAACATTAAGTGCTTTTGCGTGAACCTCTATTTGGTCAATTGCTCCTGCTCTGAATGTGTCTCCTGCAGCTAGTATGCAAGTTAGTTTGCTTTTTTGAAAGTAGTGGACTAATTTTGCAATTGAAGTGGTTTTTCCTGCTCCGTTTGGCCCTAAGATTAAAATTTTGTAAGGCTCTCCTTTGCTTTTTGCCTCTTTAACTCTGTCAAGAACATTAATTTTTTCTGTATCCATCATGCTTACAAGTATTTCTTTTATTTGCTCTTGTAAGTAAGCATCAATGTTTTTAGCAGAAACCTTTTTTCCAACCAATCTTTGTTTTATTTGATTAACCAGTTCAAGTGCAGCATCTTGTTCTACATCACTTTCAATTAAACTTAATTCAAGTTCAAACAATAAATCTTCAATTTGTTTTTCACTTATTTCTATTCCGCCAAAAATTAATCCTTTGAGTCCGCCCCCAACTCCTATATTTGCTTTCAATTCTCTTTTATCTTCATCAACTTTAGCAACGTAAACATCTCTTGGCTTTTCTTCTCTTTTAATTTCTTCATGCTCTTCTTCAATTAATTCTTCTTCAGCTTCTTCTATTTCCTCTTCAACTTCTTCTTTAGTTTCAACTTGAATTGGTTCTTTTTCAATAATAGGTTTTTCTTCAATTGTTTTTTTAACCTCGGTTTTAGGTTCCTCTTTTTTAATTTGAATTGGTTCTTTTTTAATTTCAATTTCTTTTACTTGCTCTTTTGATTCTTTCTTTGGTTCCTCTTTTATAATTTCTTCAATCCTCTTCTCTTCTTTTATAATTTCTTTGGTTTCTTCTTTTTTTCCAAATCCGAATAATTTGCTCAAAATTCCTTTTGGCTTTGGTTTTTCTTCAATAGAAACAGTTTCTTTTAAAGGTTGTTTAATTTCTTCCTTTTTTAAAATTAGTTCTTTTAGTTTCTCTTTCTCTTTTTCAATTTCAGTTTTAACAATTTTTTTTTCAGCTTTAACTTCCTCTTTTTTAATTTCTATTTTAATTGGTTCTTCTTTAACAACAATTTTTTCTTCAACTTTTTTTGTTTCTTTAGCCTCAACTTTCTCTTCTTTTTTTACAATCTTAATTTCCTCTTTTTTAACTTCCGTTTTTTTAGGTTCTAATTTTTCTTCTTTCTTTGGTTGAATTTTTTCTTCAACTTTTTTTGTTTCTTTCTTTTCAATTTCTTTAACTTTAGTTTCTTTTTGCAAAGGAGGAGTTTCTTTTTTAGTTTCAATTTCTTTAGGTTGTTCAACTTCTTTTTCTTCTTTAGAAATAGTTTGTTTTAATTTATTACCAAAATCAGCAAGTTTTTGTTTTAAGAATCCAAACATGTCCTTCATCTC
>Ga0268276_1001370_pt1 | contig 24226 bp, 30 predicted proteins | sample saktaG_4_FD_190145 | JGI IMG/M metagenome (GOLD analysis project Ga0268276, IMG submission 190145) | Saline water microbial communities from Sakinaw Lake, British Columbia, Canada - sak_2010_1_5_45m | ecosystem: Environmental > Aquatic > Non-marine Saline and Alkaline > Saline ... | reverse complement strand
GTCCAGCCAAATTCCTGTATTGATCTGGTTAATTTTGCAATAGCGCTGTCAGGGTGCTGACGCGGGTTCTTGGGATGCGGTTTTAGTTCTGCTATTTTGACGGTTTTTAGGTTCATTTGAGTGGGTTGACCCCCCTATGCCAATTCTGTGAATTTTCGCGCGTGCCTGGCCAGCGGTTTCAAGAGATGAAGGCGTCAGCTATTTGATGCCCCCTGGGCTATGTTTAGCTGCCAATATGTTAAATCGCGTTTCGTTGCCTGCCTTCGCCGTCACGCGCCTGGCAGCTGGTTTTGGTCACGTAACATCGTAGAGATTTACCTTCCCTTGCCTTGTCAATAACAAAGCCCACTTGTATACTTTACTAAACTTTTGGAGGGAATCGGTTTGGACTCAGGTACAGCATTATCAGTTATGGGTATTGCTCTTGTAGTGGGGATTATCATTGTCGTAGGTGCCCTTTTTCTCAAGTTTATCAGTTCTGGCTCTGATACGGGAACGACACCACCTAAACCTCCAAGGCCACAATTTGGGCCGCGTCCCAGAACGAACGATGATAACGATTGGGATGATTTACGAACTGGTAAATTACATACTATATGTTCTGATAATAATAAGTAAGGTGATGGGGGTTAGTTATGAATGTCCCACCAAATGCCCCGGTTGTTTATGTTTCATTCTCTGCTGAGATCATTCCCAGTACAACTGAAAGTTTAATAGCCGTGATGGCAAACTGTGCAAATATGCAGGTACAACAGGTGTATCTTCTTATTTCAACTCCTGGAGGGTCGGTAATGAATGGCATGAATCTTCACAATGTTTTGATAGGGATGCCATTCGAGTTGGTGACTCACAACGTGGGTAATGTTGATTCCATTGGCAATGCAGTATTCCTAGCCGGGAAGAAAAGATATGCTACTTATAATGCGACATTCATGTTTCATGGGGTTGGCTTCACTTCTTCCCCCAACCAAAGATTCGAGGAAAAAGATATAAGGGAGCGCTATTTAAGTATCTTAAGCGACCAGAAAAGGATTGGGGATGTTTTCACCAAGTATACCCGTATCACGAGCGAAGAGACTGAGCTGCTTTTCAGGGAAGCTCAAACTAAAGATGTTAGTTTTGCAATTGACAAAGGGATTATTAATGAGGTTAGAGATGTCCAAATCCCCGCTGGCTGTCCCGTAGTATCCTTGGTATTCAATCGCTAAAGCGTCTAAATCAACCATGTTCATTCCACTTATCATCCTTCTTAGGAAGTGGTTTGACTTGAACGATATTTTTAACAGCCTCTTCGAATCCAAGCGGACTCAACTTCAACCGTTTTGATTCAACATCTTGTTTTATCTTTGATTCCGGTTTACTCTCCATCATCATATTTATCTTCCTTGATCTTTTCTATACCAAGCAATTCCACTTTTTTATCATTAAATTTGTACCGTATGATAACCTTTGGGGCTTCGGGCCAAGGATCTGTTTTAATACCCCATAGATTAGTATTGCCATGTCTGGTAAATGCATCAGGTTTGTGGGCTAAAGCCCAATAAACACCCCGTAACTGCTCATCTAATCTCTTAGTATTACGTTGAATCAGTTTCTTCTGACTAACGAAGGTCTTCGACTCTTTAATATCGAGAGCTTTAAATTGCCCATCCATATTTCTTGGCTAATCCTAATCCTCGATTGATTTCCGTTTCGGTGAGTGGATCATTGCAAATAAAAACGGTTTCATACGGTATATCTTCTCTGATATTAGCCAATTGCCAACTCATCTCCCTATGCGAAAAGAGTGAAACTTTATCAGCGTTTGCCCCACAAAATTTCGCAATTACCTGGTCCACTATGGCAATTTCCTTTGCCGTAAAATTACTCAAATCTGCTTCACGAAGTGGTACTACTCTATGCTGTTCCTTACCAAACCTGTTCTTTTTATGAATAACAATGTCACCGTCCGATTCCATTTGTGAACGTACTGGTAGCAACGATTTAGGAGCAGGACCTTTATCCAACTTAAAATAAGTTGCCCCCGTGATTGGTTGCCCTAGGAGGCCATACGAATAGAAATCCGAATAAAACAGAATCTTATTCAGTTTAGTCGCTCCATAATCTGGATCATCAGAACACCTGTCAGCTATATAGAGCATAAGTTCCTTAAACTTATTTGAGTCAAATTTACTTCCCTTTATCTTAATTTCTGCCATCTTATTCTCCTTCTTTTCTTTTTTACACATTCCTGAAGGGTGGGAATACAACATTATCCCGCTTATTGCGGACAATGAATGGCTTGTCAATGTTTCTGTTTAATTATCATGATAATCAATATATAATTATTAACTATAGTTTAAACAATTGTAAACAATTTTACCAGTGCCTTTGGGTTTGTTAAGTACACACAAGTGCCTAAAATTATTTCAATATTTCACATCAGGCTTTGAACTATCTTTGCCGTGCTCTTTAGCATGACAGTCGATACATAGCGCAACAAGGTTGTCATGGTCATTGTTCTTCGGGTTCCGGTCTTTATGATGCACAAGAACTGCTACCTTGACTCTTTTGGATAGCAGACACACAACGCATAAGGGATTGCCTTTTAGAAAGAGATCGCGTATTCGGCGCCAGCTGCTATTGTATCCACGTTGATGGGCATTATCCCTGTAGGCATCTGATAGCTGGATGTGGGCATTGCAGTAGCCGACCTGGTTATCAGTGAGATTTGGGCAGCCGGGTTGGCGGCATGGGCGCTTTGGTTTGTATGGCATGATGTTTTATTGAGTCTGGGTTTAAAGGTTTGATGCCTGTTATATAGGGCTGCCAGTTTGCCAGGATGTCAATGTGCAATAAAAACCCGCCGGGTTCCGGCAGGCTAAATAAAAACATCCGCATCTCTGCGGACTTTTCCAACTTACCTTTATTATATTTACGTTCGTTTGTATTTGTCAAGCAACTGGTTTCATATCTACTGTGTCAATAGGGATCGATGCGTTAGCTTGAGCCTATGAAACATGTGCCAAACCGTTCTAACCCTAATTGTCCAGCATTAGGGGTTCAGTCCACCCTTGCATGCCAGAGGTTAGGCCGCCAACACGTCCCCCCTCATTAAATTACTCACTTTAATCCATTGACAAAAGACATGACCTATCGTATCTTTGAAAATACGCTAATGATTGCTACTGATGATTGGTTTACCCTTTATAACGAGGGAAATGCACTGCTGGAGTTGGGCCTGGTTGATGATGCTATTATTGCTTTGCGGAAATCAATTCAACTCGATCCAGAATTCCCGCTCGCGTATGACTACCTGGGGGATGCATATATTAAGAAGAATGAATTTCACAAAGCAATTGAATGCTTTCGAAACGCGATGAAATTCAATGGATTTTCCGATGGTCACCTGATGTATTTTGCTTTTCATACCAGGGGTATAGAGTGTGAATCATCAGGAGAATACGATAAAGCAATTGTCTACTACACAATGGCAATTGAAGAAGAATCAGGTCGACTCGGGAACCACATTTCTCGCGGGATAGTCTACGCGCAAATGGCTCGATATGCCGACGCCCTTGCGGATTTCAATGAGGCAGTTAGATTAGCTCCCCGTGATTACCTGGTATATTACAACCGGGGATTGTGTCTTACTGAAATGGGCCGATATCGTGAAGCGGCAGCTGACTTTCTATACACACTGAAATTAAAACCGGACCAGCAGGAAGCATTCCTTGAATATATAGAGCTAATTGCTATATTCAGGCAAATGGATGATAGCTGATGATCCAGCATTTAAGACTATTGCTACGGTGTCCTTAAATATTTAGTGTGAAGGAGGTTTGATATGAAAAAGGAAAATTGTCGCTTATTTGATGAAAAACTGACCAATCATGTAAAAGCTGCATTAAAACAAAACGCCGAAATGACCGCTGGTAATATCTATTATCATCCCAGAGAAGGCGGTGTACTAGCCAAATGTATTGATATTTCCTGCAAGAAGCCTTTACATGACGCCGGAAATACTCACCCTGCCAGTTCGTCACCCGAGAAATGGTTGGAGGCGTACCTTATTCGGAAGGCAAAGGCGAATCACTGGATACTGGACTTAGACGGTCATGAGTTTCAATTCTTATACTCCCAGCTACAATTTAGGGGAACGGAAAGTGATAAGCCCCGGCCGCTGGATTTACTGTTATTTGAAAGGGATACAGCTTGCCTGATTGTAATGGAATTAAAGGTAAATCGTGCTCTCACAACAGCAAAACGAGAGCTCTGTTATTATTGCAAAAGGTTAAATGACAGCATGATACAGGCCGATCTTAAAGAAATTTTTCGTCTGGAGAAAAACATAAGGGGTGTTAAGGGATTTATAGTCTGGCCGAAAAAAAAGCGACAGGACATTAAGCACGAGAATAATTACGGGCCACTTGGTGTGTTTGAGTATACGCCCTGGCTTGACTCCAAAGTTCTGAACTCGACACTAAAGGTCAAGTTCGATCTATGCATCCCGGCAACGAAATGGAGAGGTTGCTTTTGTGATCTTAACCATTCATAGGGGTACCAAAGAAATAGGTGGCAGTTGCGTTGAGCTTGTCACCGGCAGCACACGCATCCTTATCGATATGGGCATGCCCCTGGTTGATGAAAAGGGCGAACGCTTTGATTCTAAAGTTGTTGAAAACAAGTCGATCCCTGAACTTATTGGCAGTAGACTTCTGCCGGCAATCAAGGGGCTGTATCAGGGCGAGGAAAAGGGCTTCGACGCGGTCTTACTGTCGCACTCCCATCTGGACCATTACGGATTGTTACGCTTTATTAATCCGGATATCCCAGTTTTCATGAGCAGTGGCTCTAATAAACTTATCGAAATATCCAGCCAATTCATCAATACTAAAGTTGATCTGCATAATGTTACTGTATTCGAACAATTCAAGCCCCTGGTAATAGGGGAACTGACGGTCACACCCTATCTCGTAGATCATTCTGCCTTTGATGCTGCGGCCTATCTTGTTGAGGGCAACGGTAAGAGACTATTCTATTCTGGTGATTTCCGTGGCCACGGGCGGAAAGGCGTGCTATTTGAAAGATTTCTTGCCCACCCGCCATCGAATATCGATTGCCTGCTAATGGAAGGCTCAATGCTGGGCCGGGGAAAAGGTCAATATGAAGATGAAAAAGCCGTAGAGGAAAAATTAACGCAGTTCTTCAAAGAGAAAGATAACATAGCCTTTGTATTCTGTTCGTCTCAAAATATTGATAGGCTGGTATCTATATATCGCGCGGCAAAACACGCTGGTTCAACACTGGTTATTGATCTATATACCGCCTATATTTTGGATCGTTTACGCACCGAACACAGCCACCTGCCTCAGTACGATTGGCCTAATATGCGGGTGAAATATTTCATGGCTCACAGAGACGCGCTCAAGCGCAGCAATAACAATCATCTGTTGGATAAATATAGTAAAACCGCAATCAAAATCGAGGAGATCAACTCAAACCGGAAACACATGGTTATGCTAATGCGGGACAATTCAATATTCAGGGCTTGCCTGCGGAAAATGCCTGATCTTGAGGGAGCGCTCGCGTTATATTCCATGTGGGAAGGCTATGTGACCGACCGCTTCAGGGCTGCTCTAAAGAGACACAAAATCGACTATCACTATATTCACACCAGCGGTCATGCCGTGCTGGGCGACCTTCAAAAGCTGGCAGAGGCGCTAAAGCCCAAATCCTTAATTCCTATTCATACTTTCCACGCGCATGAGTATTCCAGGTATTACGAGAATGTTAGGCTGGTCAATGACGGCGAGCAAGTCACTCTATAGATATAGAGAAGCATTGACCATTAGCCCCTACCTCAATCATCAAGTTTCAGGGGCTCAGTCACTCATTTAGCAGCACTCCTCACTATTTCATCAATATATTCAGGGACACGGATCATTTGCTCTTTCTTTTCCCTTGAACGCATCTTGACCCTTCTTTCCACTTTCAAAGCCAGGCTCCTGCTTCCCAACCTCTTCTGGAACAACAACGTTAGAGGTGCCCTGCCTTTCAGGTACTTTGATGCGGCATCCCCTCCACCGCGATGTTCGGCAAGCCGGCGATCAACATCGGTGGAGATTCCCGTATATAGGGTGCCGTCTCGACATCTTACTATGTATAAATACCAATCAGGCATAATAATGACCTCTATCCTTTCCACAGGCCTTTTATTTGATATATATTCTGAGCTTTGAAGAACGTGATGGATGGCGTATTCTCCTCATTGCTGAGATTTCAATCTGTCTGATTCGTGATCTTGAGACTTTTAGTATTTGTCCAACTTCTTCTTGCGTTTTAGTTCGCCTGTCGATTAAACCAAATCTTTCTATTATCACTGCTCTGACCTTAGTCTCATTCTGTCCTTCAACGCTATTAACTGCATCTACCAAAGCATCGTGTAAACTGACCCCGTTGATTTCATCGTAGAATCGCTCATTAGATTCCGGGGGCCAGGGACCAAATATGGCCGCCATCAGCATTGTCTCATTGCTGATTTCCACCACCCTGGTGCTCTGTTTCAGTTTATCCCACTCGCGGCTTCTGCATTTAGGGCATGTCCTGGGCTTCTTTGCCGCATCCCGGGGCCGCCATTTCCATCCGCATAGTGCGCAGGTATGCGTTGTTACCTTTAACATTTTGTGCCTGCCTTAACGTCTGTCTGGTTTGTCATCTTCTTTTTCCTCCACCGCCATACTAAGCCCGCTGTGTCATGATCGTCTATAAAAAGATGTCGCTTTTTGCCATGAAATTATCCTCCGGCCCAATTTTGGTTTTACCCATCCCACCGCCCACCCCGCACCCTTGATAATGGTAAGGTTATCTTAAACTGCTACGCTTTATTGGTTATAATATGGCTATGATGGATAAGAAAACGCGTTCCGCCCTTCAAATATCAGGTATCGTCCTGCAGGTCATAACCCTCATACTGGTGCTGGCCCTGTTCTATATCATGAGCGCCCGCTTGACTGCCTTTGAGCAAAAGCAGGCTGTACTGGAACGCCATATGGACATACTTCGGGATGCTCAAATTAACATCAGCAATACAAACCAGTAATCCTCAACTTACAGTGACTAAGACGCTCCTGAGTCTCCAATGCTTGCGGGACTAACTTAGTGAGTGATATAAATATTGGAGGTAAATTGGTAGTGGTTAACAACGCGGACAGACACACCCTGGCTGGAACCATCAGTTACGATGAATATGAAACGGCCTACAGAGATAGATTGATGCCTCTTCGGCAGTACGTATTGGAAGTAACCGAACTATTGAGCGGGTGAACCTATGCAAGATAGGAATAAATCGGCTAAAGATAAACTCGAGTTAAAACGCACAACGCATCGGTCGTGGGAAAAGCGTCTACGGGAAGCGGCCAGGTCTGATAACTACGCACTCTTTCGCGACCACATGCGAAAATTAGGCCTGCCAGAGAAACCAAACTTAATGCTGGACGGGACAATCCATGTTATGCGAGCTATTTCAGCCTATGCATCCGTGGATGGAATAGCGTTGGACCCATTCCTGAATATGCAACGGTACAATCCTTTAGAAGCACCCGATGCCCGCTATGTCTTAACTTTTGACCTCTACGGGAAATCCTTCGCACGTATCTTGGCCGATAGCAAACTGGATATGCCGGACTTAGCCGACCTATATAACCATCCATGGTATGACTACAAGGTAGTAGGGTACCAGTGTTTCTGGATATCCCATCCCGATTGGTCTCCTTTGACGAACGTAGAAATTGAGCAACTCGAGAGCGCAGTGACTGCCGACCTACGCTTTGACTACTCCGAGGACGAGCTAACCTTCTGGTTCGATTACGGCCCGGACGCCTCCGATCTATGCGTAAGGCTTCAAGACGTAAAGGTGTACTGAACCCTTGGGACCACAAAAGGTTAGGAGTTCCCGACGGTGTGGAGATGTACTTTTTCTGTGAGATGTCCTCTTAAACTATGCTTTGCCGATGCGGTACATCTTGGTCCCGCATTTTGGGCAGACACCCTTGGTAGCCGGTTTGCCATTCTTCATTTTGACGGCCTTGGCATCTTTCATTTCTTTCTTGGCCTTACATTTCATGCAGTAACCTATCATCAATACGCCTCCTAATATGTTTGCGTTTAGCATAGTCGATGGTTTGTAGCTTGTCAATCAGCTTCACCATAGGCCACTGTTTGGTTCATATCTGGCACGCCGATAGTGAACGGTACGTTAGCTTCAGCCTATTAGTCTAGTAAAAAGCGAACGTTCCTAACCATAAACGCCCAGTTTCATGGGTTCAGTCCATCCTTTTTCTAAAATGAAGGCAATACTGATGTAGCGTGTTACTGACCCAATGGATACCAACCGCGAACGGCTTGACCTTGACATCATCCTGGCACCAGAGCGTGTTTCCGATATATTCGTAGCATCCGCTTTTTCGAGCCAATCGCATTACCAAATCCGCCGAGATCGGATATACCACGTGATCACGCTTAACGTTTTTGACGATAACTGTTAGATATCCACCAGGTTGTAATTTTATAGCTATTGCGTTATAAATCTTTTCTAATGCATCCAAAAATACCTCATAATTTTGGATATTTCCTATATCATCATTGCTCTCAGAGTATACTAGTGGTAGGTTCTTCCTCCTGCGATTCTCTTGGCCTTCACTTCCTTTGTTAGTAAGCATTGACCAGTACGGTGGGCTTGTCACACAATAGTTATATTGGGCATTCTTGACCTCATCAATTAAGTCTAACTTTGTTGCATCACCCTGTATAATTTGCCAACTAGCTGATGGCCTCATATCCTCTATAAGTACCGGTGGATATTCGTCCTTAAATCGCTGCCACATGATGTCTACATAGTTTTGCGATAACTCGATTCCAACTGCATTGCGTTTGGATTGGACCGCAGCTAATAGTGCGCTACCTGTGCCGGCCATAGGGTCAAAGACCGTATCTCCAGGTTCTGTAAAGATATTGATAAACTCCTTAATAAGAGTCTCAGGGAATTTTGCAGGGTGTAATAACTCATTCTTTTTTCGTGGCGGCGGCCGTGGAATGATCCATCCAGGTATAGTCTTGTCGCTTGAGTTTATCTCTGTATCTGTTGGTCGCCATATTGTGGCAGGTCTACCATCTGTCTTCGCCTGCAAAAAGACGCAGTAATATATACGCTCGTTTTCTTCCATTAGGGCAATTTTTTCATCGCGCAACCGGAATTCATTTCTTGCCGCAAGTGCAACGGACCATGGTATTGGAAATCCTGCCCCACCAACACCTGGCATACCGACAATTAATCCGCAATATCTATCGTCCGCCATCTTCTTACTTAATGCCCTAAAAAAACTGGCATATGTTTTCAAAAAGCCCGTTAATTCACTCTCGGTCTTTATCAAATTAATCATATTTATGAGTATGAAATCATATAGGCCACTGCTTTGATCAAGCTTCTGTATGCAGTCATCAACGCTCTCGATTTCAATATAGTCAACCTCACGTGGAGATTTTATGTTGCGATCTATATCAAATCCCATGATTAGACTTCTGGAAAAACTGCCATCCGGCCATATCGCTTTGGTAAAAAAATAGACACATTCTTCCACCAGTTTTTCAAATGAGCTATGGCGGAAGAAACTTTTTTGAAACTTCATCCAGACGCTGTAATTCAGATCATTCATCCGATTCGGCGGTCCTTGTTTCTTCAGCAAGGGCATATCTGCCTGTTCACTGACGTCAATTAGTCTATTCTGCTGCATGAGCGTTTTACCTTTGGTAATGTATTATATGCCAAGAGTGTCCATTGTGTGTAGGTCCTTTGGCAAAACATAAAGATTAGTTTCTTTTACTCCACTTTTGCTTCCGACATTAGGGAATACAAAGCAACATGCGCCTCCGCCTATTCCTGTTGTTTTCATCCACCCTGCTTTCAGCAACCTTGGCTTATCTTGAATGCAGTCTGAGAAGCCAGCTTTATCAAGTGTTTTAGCATCCCTTTCAGTAATTTGTGTCCACGTCTGATTATTGTATTTATTAATCTTGTCAAGTGGCCATACCCACCCCGTATATTGTCGGCATTGTTGTAGAAATTCGTCCTTTGGCAGCCATCCAATAACATATAACGTATAATGGCTTGGTAGGATCAAATTGCAAAAATCGTCTCGCCTTAAGATCAACGGGTTATCTGGAGCAACATTGATATTTTGTCTAGCGGAATTATATACAGCTTCTTCGAAGTCATTTCGCTTCACAGCGATTTCGATATGTCCATAGAGATTGTTATAATCCGCGGTATTGATCTGAAAAGCACATATACAGGAAAATGGCCCTATTTCCGTTACATTTCCATTGGCTTTCAGTGTCACAGGTGTCTTAACTAATTTGCCATCCCATTCACCGATAACAGTGCATTCTATTGTCTTACTATCTAAAAGGGCAGCAGGTTTATAACGTAATCTAATATAGACGCCCTGGTTATTATCCTCTCTGGCCAGACAAAGGCGCTTATACATTAGAAATGGCAGTGGATCGCCATATGGGAATGCCGTCAAGGCATCCCCCACTCTGTCGGTAGTTCTGTCATTTCTGATATCTATGCTTTCTGCGATTGCAAAGCAATATGCTTCCTTTTCTTGTTTAATTTGTGTATGGGGCACTAGCATAGGAAAGAACAAACGCCAGTCCGGTCCAGGGTAAGCTGCATTGTCAATTATTAATTCTCTAGATAATGGTTTCCTGCCTACGTCCGCATAATTTTTATAGTAATTAATCGTCTTTATATCTAGACGTCTAATCGCTCGATTGATCGTAATGTGAAAATCAAATAAATCCTCATCTCGGTGGCTCTTGCGTTGCATCGGGCAGTTTACACCTCTTTCACTCAATTTCCTTCGCAACATTTCTTGAGCGACAATACCTTTGGCTATATTTAAAGCGCGACGTTGTTGACCCGCGGAGCTGCTATTCAACATCATGCGGTTAAATGTCCATGGCAATGTAATGGACGCGTACTCAGCGCCTGCTTGTAAATCCTCAGTGGTTGGCTTCAACAACCATATTTCTTTAGCATTTTTCAATAGGCTCATAATTTCAACCTCTCACCGCAGATCTTATACATGTCACAACATCGACAAGAATCTCGCTTAGCATTGGGTTCAAAAATACCATCACGGATTCCCTGTAGGGCTGCATCACACATCTTGATCAGCCCCTTTATAGTAGTCTCTCCAATATCAACATGATGAACTACCAATTCATTTTTATCGGCAGTTGCCGCTATATCTACGATATCCGCTGATGTCACTTTTCTGCTCTGTAAATCTAGTGCGTGAACGTAGAACTGCAATTGCCTTTCATAGCGCGGAATATATTCATCATGGATATTAGATTTCCAATCTCTGATAAGTAGGGATTTGTCCGGGTTACGGATCACGCTGTCTATGATTCCAGAGACTATCCCACCATTCAACATTACTTCGACAGGTAACTCCGATTCGACATCTTGGTCAAATACGCCGATGTCATCAAGCTTTTTCAATCTCGATTCAATTGCTTTGCGCGCCTGACCCTCTTCGTTCGCCGACATGTAGGGCAAATTAACATGAGTATTGATCTGTTGCTCCAATATGTTGGGTGTCCACTTTATGTCCGTCTCACATCTGCGTCTAATCAGTTCGTGTAGGCCTTTTCCATAACCTAGCTCTTCTCCTATGGACGGCTGGATAGATACAAGTCGCCGCAGCCCATACTGATATGGGCACTCAAGATAAATAAGTAAATCCGATAACCCAATTCTTATAGGGGAAGGATCGCTCAGTATCAGATCTTCCTGAGCCAACTTCCATACACTAGGATCTATATCGGTAAACGCAATCGGTTTGATGACATTTGCCTCATGCAGTTCCTTTATAAATACTGATCGGTTGGCTCCATTATTCAATTGTGAGTCTGATAAAACGAGTCTTTCTTTTGCTCTAGTGGCCACTACATAAAACAGCCGCCGTTCGTCATCAACAGTTGTGCCATAGCGGGCTGCTATCATGTCAGGGTAACTTGTGCCATGTTTTCTAGCTCGTACCGGGAATGCTCCTTTCACAAGCATTGGGACAATTACTATTGGCCACTCCAAGCCCTTTGCCTGGTGGATCGTAGTGACCAATACCCCCTTTGCTTCCAAATCGATTGGAATACTCTCACCAAATTCTGACTGTTTACGGAGTAAAGTGAAATAGACTTCTTTTAGCACTCCTCGAGGCGGCCGTCTTTGTTCTCCCCTTAATCTACGCCGGTGCATTTCTTCGACACTACGAATTATCTGTGATGCGATGCCAAGCCCAACCATAAGATCATGGTCACTGGACACAATCCTGATTCCGCATTTATCAAGAAATTCATACATACATCCGCGAATGTTATAGGCTTCATTTCTTTTATTATCGATCAAGTCCTTCCAATGGTTGACACTCGTCCAAAAAGCACCTTCTTTAATCTCGCTGGGCATCCACTGCCGGCCTGCCTCCCAGAGAGACCGAGCTCGTTCCTCGGCCTCAGTTTCTTCCTCTTCATTCCGCGGTTCTCTGTGTTCACTGCACAACCAGTCAATCAGGGGTAAAATTAGCTCGTTGATAAGCTTGCCACCCCTAGTGAGGATAGGGCATTGCACTGGCACATCTTTTGAAGTCAAAGCATCAACAAATGGTTTACCGTACTTTGTCACTGATCGAAGGAGTATGGCTATTTTGTTGGCAGGTACGCCCGCCTTAATAAATTTTTCAACAGTTTCTGTGACGGTTACGACCTCTTCGTCCGGTGATGCTGAACTTAACCATAAAACCGGATTACAACTTGAGGGCTCCCTACCAGGTCGCATCACTTTGTCAGCAAACCTTACACTGATATTTTCAGCTATCTGATTTGCTAACGTTACAATTTCAGGTCTGGCACGGTAATTCGTAGATAACTTAAATACAACTGCTCCAATAAATTCGGCTGGGAATTGAAGAATCCGTTTAATATCGCTTCCGCGCCAGTTGTAAATGCATTGCAAATCGTCTCCAACCGCCACCACATGGCATCCCGGCGGGATCATCGCTTTGACCAGTAATACTTGAGCTGGATTCACATCCTGGTATTCATCAACGTAGAGTTTTTTTAATGTCTCAATGGGGTTGTTTTGCTGAAGGTGTTCAATTGCATACCGAATCATGCCGCCAAAGCTCAACAAGCCGTTTTCTCGTAAAGTGTTCAGGTATTTTTGAACACTCAGTCTTATCTTTGCCGGAATTTCGGCCGATGCTAGGTGCTCGTTATAATAAATTTCTAGATCATCAACGAAATTTTCTATGCCGCGTGGATAATTAAGTCCATAAGTGTCTTTCAGTTCCAGCATGTCATACAATCGGCTAATAAGTGAATCCATGTGTAGCTCATCAACGGGCACAACATTGTAGAAATCCTTCTGAGTCAGTAAGTATTGAAGACACCAGCGATGAATCGTACCAACATACATATCTTCAATTCTTAATTCAGGCATGTGATTGGCAGCAAGCATGTATATCCTGGCGCGTAGTTCATCCGCAGCTTTTTCCGTGAATGTAAATGCAATTATTTCGGTAGGTGCAACCCCCTTCATTAAATCCGCCGCCAATAAATGTACCAGGGTTCTGGTTTTGCCTGATCCCGCCGCCGCCAGAATGCATGTATGGTTATTAGGTTGAGCTAAAGGAGCCTGTTGTTCGTCTGATAGCGCAGATAGTATCCAGTCAACCATAAAATTGCATTCCGCGAACGTACGCAAATGATGTGATAGATGGTATTATATCATACGACTTGGTCTATCCTTCGCAGCAGTTTCAGATTCTGTCTAGTCATTTGGTTTTATTTATGAACTTGCCATTTAAGAATTTCCTCATCCTGGTAATAATGCCCTGGTTGGCGCAATAGACGGCCCTATCACAGTCCTTACTCTGGCAATCCCGAATAATACAAAGGCTAACGATATCCCTCTGCATCCTGCTCAAATCCTTTGACCTGGATATATGCAGTAACATCGATGGGGTTATTTCCGTTGCCACTAAATGCCAGTGATCATGTTCAGGACACAGGCTGCTGATAGCCCGGTCAATGTCAGCCTTCCAGATGATAAATATCTCTTCCGGGTTCCTGGGACTGGACGATTTAAGATGCTCCTTGGCCTTATCAACAGGCATGTTGCCTGATGCCAACACCATATAGTGCTCCAGGATAAACTGGATCTGTTCGTTACTGTATCCCATCGCTTCTATTCCATCCCGGCTTAATAGTCATTAAGCGCGCTATCTGCTCCGGGCTCTCCATCTTGGCTTTAAGTGTGATATTTCTTCGAGACTTAATCCGAGCTTTCACTTTGAACCTCGCTACCAAGCTCAGCCAGGTTAAACGGCTGGGTTCGTTGCAGCAACTTATAAATTCAGGCATCAATAACCTCCTTTATTCCGTGTTCTTTGGCATGGTGCAGGCCACATAACAGGATCAGATTATTCAATTCGTGTTTGCCACCTTGTGACCTCTTAACTTTGTGGTGTATGGCCAGACCGCGGAAATCACCGCGGGTGCGGCATACTTCGCAAAGGCCGCCGGCTCGGTCAATCACCTTCTGTCGCAACTTCTTGGTAATCATTCCATTGCCTCAATGATCAACCTTGTCTGATTATGATCAGCGGATCGTAGTTCACCCCGACCTATCCATAGATGCCAACCACTATCGGACTTCAGGGCGCCGGCCCGTACAAGGCCGTCCACCCATGGTTTACAGGCCGGGATCAGCCCACCCTCAATGTCCTTGACCGACCTGGTCTTGGAATAAAACTCGTAATGGATCCGGGCCTTCTCAGGTGCTTTCCAGTAATCGCATTTCGATAATGCTTCCTTGGCCAGATAAAAGGCCTCTTCTTTAGCCGGGGCTACAATCCTTGACCTGGATCCCCAATGAGACAGCTTGTATAGCCCGTTGACAGATAACCTCATATCGGGCAACCTCTCAAAGATGATCACCAGGTTAAACATGTATCTCCAGCGGTATTGAAACCGACTGTATGCGTTTAATCTGCATATCACAGTATTTTGCCGATGTGTCAATCAAGATAGCTTTGCGGCCAAGATGTTTAGCTACCTTTCCGGTCGTGCCGCTGCCGCCGAATGGATCAAGCACGATATCAGACGGTTTGGTGGAAGCTAAAATGCACCGTTTTGGAATCTCCTCGGGAAAAGTGGCAAAGTGGGCGCCTTTGTACGGTTGAGTGGCTATCTCCCATACTGAACGAATATTGCGCTTACCGTTACCACCCATCGCTTCACCCATACTCAACCCCTGCTTCATTTTCTTAAAAGCGGATCCTGTTCTTGCGCCATTACTGGCGTCATCGTCTACCCCATCCCATCCGTATTTATATCTTTCCGTTGTACATTCCTTTTGGGTTTCTTTTACCGCTTCCTGGTCGAAATAGTAGGTACTTGATTTCGTCAGCATCAAGATATACTCATAACTCCCTGTTGGCCTATCCTTTACGCTTTCCGGCATGGGATTGGGCTTGCTCCATATGATCACTGAGCGCACATACCATCCGTCCTGTTGAGCAGCTATAGCCACTCTGAAGGGAATGAGGCACAGATCTTTAGGCTTAAGTCCCCTGGGTACGATGCCGGATAATCCAAACCTCTCGATGTGGCTTGATGGCTTGCCGAACTCTGTATGTTTCCCAAAGTAATCAGGGTTGTTGCCGGCCTTACCGCTGCCGGCATAGCTATCCCCGATATTCCACCAAACAATGCCGTCTTTTTTCAGTACGCGCTTTATGGCCCGAAGTATCTCGACAGTGTGTTCGATGTACATCTCAGGCGCCGGCTCCAGGCCGTAAGCGCCCTTCCATGCCTGGCATTTGAGGCACTGATGATGCTGAATAGGCACGTCCCTATCAACGCTACCCGCATTGGTCTTTTGCTTACCACCGGCTGTTTGGTCGTCATTACGGACGTAGGATTGGTCAGACCACTCATGCTCGCAGTCGCCATGATTGCCCCAGATGTGATCCTGCTGGCCATCATAACGCCGCAGTCCCCAGTAGGGCGGAGAGGTCACGCAAGCCTGCACGCTTTCAGCCGGTAACTCTGCCAGGATATCCAGACAGTTACCGTTGAAGACGTCTACCCAGGGGTCGGAATAAAGAGCTTTAAACATAGCTATTTCTTAAAGTGTGACCTCGCGTAATTCAACGCACTTTCAAGGTCGGATAAATCCTGCTGTGACATCCAGGTTTGGTGACTGCCCACATTCCAAACTTTTTAATGATCGTTGATACTCTTAAATTACTTTTTAATCCCAAGTTACGCCCTCTCGTGGTATTTAATAATATCTAAAGATATTATTAATACTCCCCGCGAGTTACGGGTTACGGGTAAACGGTTACGCCCGTAACTGAAGCTACTTAACCTTAGAAGGTTACGGGACCCGTAACCCCCAAAGTTACGGCCGTAACCACCCGTAACCATGGCCCGTAACATCAACCCGTAACCCTTAATTTCCGACATGGACTAACCCCCATGATCCGTCCGGCATTCTTAAGACTTTGCCCTCTTTCCTCATTTCATTTAGCCTGGTAGCCACTGAGTGATAGCTTTTGTTCAATTCCTTGGCTATATCGTTTGTTATGATCGGCCCGCGTTTGAGGACGTTGGCTATCCTCTGCTTGGTAACCGGCATCCTGTCTTCGAAAGTGGAGTTGCCCGCTATCTCGGCAGGTCGGAAGGTAACCGGGCCGTACGGATCGACGAAATCCATTTCCATGCCGATGGGTTTATGCAGCATGGAGTCGTTAGACTTGCGGTTGAATAGTGCTAATTTAAGCGTGGGGTTATCCGGCTCGGAGTCGGGCACTATCTCCCACCTTGACCTAACTGCGTTGTTAAAGTAAGCCGATCCGTAGGCTGTCTTGTCGTCGGTTCTTTTGAGCCCCTTGGCTGTGTGGTGCAGGATAAGAGTGGTGGTCGGTAAATACGCTACTGCCTGGAAAAAGGCCTTGGCTGTTGCATTGTCATTTAAATCTCCATTGCAAGCTCCAAAGGCAGAATCGATAATGACCGTGTCGACCTCTTTTTCTGTTACATAGCTCACGATATTATCGATTTCTTTATCGAGCGGGAGGCGGCATCTGCGATGATAAATTCTGAACTCCGGTAGATTGTGTCCCGCCCTTATACGTGCCAGTCTGAATGTAGCCTTCTCTCCTCCATTTTCCCAATCGAGGACCAGGACGTTCCCGTACTTGGGCTTAAAGCTCAGAGGGTTATTCGCCCAGGGTAACTGAATACAAGTAGCTATAAACAAACTCACGTAAGACTTCCCGCTTCCGCCGTCCGCAAATAGGAGGGTCGGCTCGCCTTCCGGCAAGATGGGATATAATTTATACTCAGGCGGTTTGATCTTATCGTCTGTCCAGATTTCATTTACCGGCTCACCTTGACGCATCTTTTCAAGGGTGATGACGGAAATCTGTTCCAGGACGCTGTCCCAATCGACCTTGCACTTATACCGTAACTGCATGACGGTCTTGAGCCTGGACTGTGCAATGGGACTGCTGAAGTTATATACCTGTTGAAGTAAATGACTGTTATATTCCGGGTTGGATGTGGCAAAGCGTAATTCCCCTTTAACCGTGCCATCCTTGCCTTCGGACAGCTTCCCAACAAGGGCAGTGAGCTGGTACTCATCCCAGGTGAACTCGTAACTGGAGCCTTTATTACTAAGTACGGGCTGTGGCATAAGTTATATCTATCCCGCCTTTCTTCGGTATCTCATAAGCTAATGCTTGCTGCCAGAATCTAATCTGGTATTCAATCAACGATAATTTGGGGTGATTTCTCATCGGCGCCGTCTTCAACCATTCCAATTCCTCGATCAGCTGCTCGGGCTTCATGGTTCTCAGCCTCGCGTCATATTCTCGGCGGTAATCCAGCGGCATATGGATAGGAGCCTCATCGGCCAACTCTTCTATCTGCTCTGCCGTGCCCCCTGCCTCTATCCAATCGCTTACATCTTTGCCTGGGCCCGGCAGTATGAGGATCTTCACGCACTCTGTAATAAAATAGATCTCATCTGCAACGGTTAAAGCGTGCTTCCAACCGGCCTGGTCTTTATCAGGGCAAATGAGCACCAGGGCGTCCTTTAATGCCTCGGTATAGCTCCTACGCCATTTGCCGGCTCCCATTGGACAGGTAGTGGCCTCAAAGCCCAGTTTGACCAGGTTGTCAGCGTCTTTCTCCCCCTCACAAACAAAAACGGGCCTGCCCTCTTTAATAGCCTCGGTAATTTCTGGCAGCCGGTAAAGGATTGGCTCTATGCCCTGTAAACTCCATATATACCCGTCCGGGCCGGGCTGGCGCTGCCGGAAGTCCTTTGGAGAATACCTTATAGTTTCGTGGGCGACAGAATTATTGAGATTAAAGTATTGGTAAATAGCAACTATTTTATTTTCCAATTCTCAGACACTCCTTTAATTCGGCGTTTTCTTTTCTGAGTGCCTCTAATTGTCTGAGAAGGATTTTTAACCGAGCCTTTATGGATGCATCATCAGAGTGATATTTTACCGATGGTAATATTTGTAAATTTTCTATCCGGTTATCATCTTTAACGCCATTTTTGTGATGCACGATTTCCCACGGCAATAAGCAACGGTTGAGATGTTTTGCCATAACAAGTCGATGTTCTAATACATAACCGGAAGTTCTGTTAACCATCGGGTAAAAGAAGTCATTGGGGTATAATTTAAATCTTATATAACCCCTTCCGTCTTTAATTCTGCCCCCCTTCCAACCGGAATTATTAATACCCTCATGTTTACGCGCGTTTTCCCTGTTAGCACAAACCAAACAGCGTAGAGTACTAGGTTTGCTCTTAAGGAAAGTAACCCAGGAACCCTTCCCGCAACTTAGACATGCCCTATAAATGAAAGCCTCGAGCTTTACTCCATTCAGCCTATCCGCAGCAGGTTTTTCTCTATAGGCGACCTGATTTAACCGAGGTTCAGTTACCACGGCGCCGGAGAGGTCGCGATATTGATATATTGCAGCGATCTTATCTGTCATCGTTCTTCTGCCTGAAGATTGCCCGGCCCCCGCAGGCTCAGGGGCCGGGCGCGGTTATAAGGAGGCAGGCCTGGCTCGGTTGTTCACGCCGGGTTTGCACCGATGGTTGTTATATCCCGGACACCAGGCTGATTATTTGTCGTATAAATCCCTTGCCACTACCCACAGCCTGTCTATCTCACCGGCATACTCTACGAATGCCAGCACACTCTTAAATTTGCTACTGCGGGCTTCCCTCTTGATATCACGCCTCGTCCTGAGCCTGAAAACATCGTAGAGATGGTTCCAGATATCCTCGAAATCATAGAATTCACCGGGATGCTTGGCCATGAATTTATCGATGAACAAGATAATCTCGTTGCGCCTGGTAAGAGGCGGCACAGGTGGCAACGATGCTTTGACTTCCTGGATCGTTTTCAGTTGAGATACGTCGTTTTTCAGGGAGACAACATCGGTTCGCATTTCTTTAAAGTCAACGAATAGATTGACGATCTCCTGGGCCAGGGACTTGATGGATGCCAGGTCCAGGTTATGGGTCGGAACAACCTCGGTTACCGCTATCTCCTGCCTCATAGCCGGCACCGCCTCGATCAACTTTCGAAAGAGTACTTTGGCCAGGGGCTTGCGGGATTTGCCAATGATGTCATAGAGTCCGACTTCATCGGTGTAAGACATGCGCTGAACACCACCGGCGGTTTGGCTGTCGATCCATGTGATGCCTCCACTATCGACACCGTTATTACCGGTGTCGGTATTGCTAAGGGGGTAGATATTGTCTATCTCCTTATCGGCAAGGGGTGCGTTATTAACGGCCCCCTTTGAATCAGGGAGGCCACTTCTAGTGGACACCTTGGAAATGGGTGTGTTTTTAAAACATACCCATTCAGCAGGGTCATAGATATTATCTACGTCCTTGCTCTGGAGCCTCTTGATTACATTGGCGACATTGACTACGCCCATGGCAGCACAGATGTCATTGACACAATAATAAATCTTGCCATTAGCACCAGGTACCCTGCGTATTACCTGCTCGTTAAATTTGAAAACCGTTAATTCTTTTGTCATCTGCATGATGTGCCTCCTATATTTATCCTGTCCTGGCTGTCGTGATCACCCTGGGCGTTATCAGCACGCCAGCTATCTCCCTGGCGCCGGCCTTGACCATGGCCCTTATCTTCACTTCGTCAGGCTTGCATAGGTTCCTGGGCACCAGATCGGGGTCCACCACAGTGAATTCCCAATCCTCTTTGTAGGTCACGGTCCCGACATGGGCATAAGAGGTCTTGGGCACAGGCCTAATTACTATCTCCTCTGGTTGGAATACCTCACCGGTTTGAAGTGACTCGTTGATCTGAGCCGCATTGATCTTCATTTGCTCGATCATCAATGCTTCAGCTTCCCGCTTCTGCTTGGCGTTCCAATTCTTAAGGGCTAGGTCGATTTTGGTTAGGCCTAATTCCAGTCGGGATAAATACGGTTTGAACAGATTGTTGATCTGCTTCTCAGCCTCTCGAATTGGGGCTATCAGTTCCTTGCGCTTATCATCGGCTGTCTTCCATGAACGACGGCCTATGATCAGTAAGTCCTCGCAGTTCTTCTGCTGCTCAGGCGTGGTTATCTCCACGGCCTCCACAATGAAGCGCAGCAGCGATTCATCTCTCTTTTTAAGTTCCTGCAGTTCTAATTGCGCTTCCATTTACTTCGGCTCCATGGCTTCAACGATCTTGGCCCAGGCAGCATCCAGGTCGGTCACTTCTTTGGAATCCGCGACATCGAGTATCTTCAAGATGTCAGCCCTGTATAAATCCCATTTGGCATTGGCCTGGGTAAACAGATGGCCAATGGTGGTTATCTTCGTGCGTTCCAGGCTTTCTTCAGGTTTTCCGCTATCCACCGGCTTGCCTTTCAGGGCAGTGGCTACGTTCTGGATGGTGAAGGCTATCTGTGTGCCCAAGGTAGTTAGAGCATCCTGCCGGTACAGGTTCTTTTCGAATAGGTCAACCTTGCCGGCCACGGCCAGGTCAACTATGGCTTTATAAGCCACCTGGGCAACTATGAGCTCGTCGTTCCTTTGATAGGTGCCCTTTGAAAAGCCTTTACTATCGGATTTCAGCATGTACGCATCCCCTCGGTCATTCAACTCGAGCTTTTCAGCCGGTATATCATCGCCGGGCTTGAATGGTTTGAAGGCGATGATCTTCTTATCAACCCCCTCGCAGACAACCTCGTAGTATTTGTTGCCGCTTTTAGAGGTGTTTTCCAACGCACTTAAGACTTTTGCCATATTTGCCCTCCCTCACATTTATTGCATAACCTTTCTTTCTCAGGCACCGACTGCCTGGTAAATACCTTGAATTGAATTTCACACTTGCCGCAGATATACCAGCGGTAGCGCCCGATGCGGCCTTCCATGTATTCCCTAGTGTTCGGGTTCAGGCTCACGTTGCTCACTCTCCACTTTGGAAATGGCTTGCCTCATGGCCTTTTCTACCAGCCTATGGATCAAGTAGTCGCTTTCACTGCCCCACTCAACACCGGCCAATACGAACTCACTGATCACTTTGGCCATTTTCTACCTTCGGCTCCGGGAATAATACTTCTCTGATATACTGTGACACGGAGACGTTCTTCAGCTTGGCAGCACCTTTGAGGTATGTGACCTGGTGCTTGTCCAGAACTATGCTCATGGTGGATTTTTCCAGTAACCTTTTCTTGCGTCCTCGCATTTGATGCCCCTCAGTGCTTAAATTAACACGGAAAAAGGGGGCTGTCAATACATAATTGTCACTATTTAATAAGTTATTGATTATATGCGAAATGTGGCAGAATATGCCTAACTCATTAAATTATTGACAAATAAATTTAAAAATGTTAACTTTGGTTAATGCAATTATTTACTAGCCCAGGTGGTACAATACCGGGTAGGTAATGAGATGATCAGTGAGTTTGGGGAACTCTTAAGGACGCTGAGGCACAGAAAGGGGTTTTCGCAGAAAAAACTCTCCGATATGGTCGGCGTTAGCCAGGTTTCGATCCTACGAATGGAGCAGGGGCAGGTAGAGAAGCCCACTACCCAGGTTATTGAAAAGTTAGCCAACGCCCTGGATATTGATATCCATACCTTAATAAAGGCAACAATCCCTGATTACAAGGCGCCGTTTGAATTACCCGATAATTTAATATCCAAGCTTCAGTTAATAATGCCGATCGCGGTGCCGGTGGTGGCCGAATTGCATATGCCGGGTGAGATTTTAGAGTACGTCTACGTGGAGCGAGCCAGGATTGGGCCAGCCAATTATGTTGGCATCCGGGCCAGGGGCTTCTGCATGGAGCCTGAGATCCTGGACGGCGATACCATTATCATCGACCGGGACGCCCTTCCCGAGGCTGGCAAGACGGTGCTGGTATTCCATAACGGGGATGAGGCGCCGCGCTTGATTAAGTACAAGACCAAAGAAGATTTCAGGAACTGCGATATCTACGGTGTAGTGGTATGCATTGTGAGGAAGATGTGACGATAACCAAAGCCGTCAAAGCTGCCATTTACTGCCGGGTCTCCACGGAGATGCAGGCCGATGAAGAGATCCCCATTCTGGGCCAGGTGGAGGAATGCCAGAAATACTGCGCCACCAAGGGGTGGGAAGTGACTAAGGTATATAAGGATGAGGGCTTCACCGGGCGCAACATAGAAAGGCCGGCCTTCACCGAGCTGATGGCCGACGCCAAGAAAAAGAAGTTCAGCAAGGTTGTGGTCTGGAAGGGCTCCAGGATAGCACGAAACGTGCAGGACAGGCTGGCCACGGAGACTTTCATGGGCAAGAATGGTGTTGACTTGGTCTCCTTGAATGAGCCTGATTTCGAAGGTTCTACACGCGTTTTGATGCTCCCCATCCTGGCTGCTATCGATGAGTATCAAAGCCACATCATAGCCGAGGACACCTTAAGGGGTCAGAAGGCGCTGGCCAGACAGGGATATTCTGCCGGTGGAATGCCGCCCAAGGGTTACAGGATAAAAAGGGAGCCCGTGGGTATCAAGAAGAGCGGTGAACCCCTGTTTAGAACGAGGTGGGAACCCGACCCCGAATTGAAGGACATGACAATACTGGCCTTCAAAATGCTGGCCGATGGTGCCTCCTCCCGAGACATCATTGAGAAGACGGGTGTGGTCAAGGAACCTTCGGGAATATCGACTTATTTCCGCAATCCTACCTTTATAGGTGAAAGGGTATTCAATGTGCACAGACGGCTCAAGGGAAGGGTGGTGAAGGTTCCGCTGGATGATCCGGACGTTATCAGGATACCGAAAGCCCACGAGGCCATCATCAGCGAGGAGCTCTTCAATAAAGTGCAGCGGGTTTTAGATAAGCGCCGGCCTGGGCCCGGCCAGGTGAGGGAAGTGAAAAACGATTTCATATTATCCGGTGTGATGTGGTGTGAAAAACACGAGTGCCCGCTTGTGGGTACTGGCAATAGGCTGAGGAAATACTACGTCTGCCAGAAGCTGAAGCGTGTCGGTAGCAAGAAGCTCCAGTGCCCTACTATTAAGAAAGAAGCCATAGAGAGTTTTATCCTGGGCGTGATCAAAGATAAGGTTTTTACCCGCGCCAGGATTAAAGAGGCCCTGTCCTACCTGGTGACGTCGATTAAAGACTCAGATAAACAGGGACAGGAAGAGGCCAACCGCATTAAAGGCCAGATAGCAAAAGTCGATGAGGAACTGAAAAAGCTGTATAAAGCGATCACCGACGGAACCATCCCGACCGAACACCTGGCCAAACCTATCGATGATTGTCAAAAACAAAAAGAAAGGCTGGAACTGCAGCTTACGGACTTATCCGAAAGAAAAGCGCATTTCCAGCCAGGTTTCGTTTTGAAGCCCGAAATGGTTGACCAGATCAGGGAACAGGTGGTTGAGGTCATTGACAGTGGAAGTTATGAAATTAAGAGGCAGTTTATTCAGGCTTGTGTCCAGCAAATAAAAATCGCCGGTAACTCTGTGACGATTAGTTTCAGCATCAAAGAGCTTCCGGCGAGTAGCACACTGCTGGTAGCGGGGGCAGGATTTGAACCTGCGACCTTCGGGAGAGAAGAGTCCAAA
>Ga0268276_1001368_pt1 | contig 24267 bp, 29 predicted proteins | sample saktaG_4_FD_190145 | JGI IMG/M metagenome (GOLD analysis project Ga0268276, IMG submission 190145) | Saline water microbial communities from Sakinaw Lake, British Columbia, Canada - sak_2010_1_5_45m | ecosystem: Environmental > Aquatic > Non-marine Saline and Alkaline > Saline ... | reverse complement strand
ATATAATCGCAATGTAAGGATAAAATTTTCATAAAATATCTAGGTTATTGTTATTTTTAAAATTATGTCTAGTATTTTTTATGGTATAACAATCTTTAAATATAAAATTAAAATAACAATGTTATGGCTAAAAAAAAGAAAAAAGATGAATGTGCTAAATTAGAAGACTATAGCCCGACAAACATTTTAGGTAGTTTACATGTAGAATTAAATACTGGAATAGATATTGGATATTTTTCTTTAGAAATTGAGAGAAATCTAGGATGTAAATATTTAGGTGAATCTGAAATAAAAGGATGGTATAAATTTGAAGTTCCTCAAGGATGTGAACAAGAGTATATTAAAAAGTTCAAGTCTTTTCAACAAGTTATTTATGTTGGGAAAAGAGATTTGAAAAGAGAAAAAAGACATGAAGAATTGAAAAATATAGAAGGTTTGATTAGCGATATTAGGGAAGATGATATTCAAGACGGCCCGTTATCTCTTAAAGAAATTCAAGAGAGATTAGAAATTATTGCTCTTGAAGCTAGATCTTTTGAGGACACAATAATTGATAAAGAAGCACTAGATTTATAGTTTTAAATATCTAAAATTTTCACAGGTTTAAAGTCATAACATTTAAATATATCTTAAAGTTTAATTAATTATGACAGGTGCTTTTGTAGAGAGGTGTGCTACTGGCATTCCTGGTTTTGACAGGGCGTGCGAGGGTGGTTTTGTAAGAAATTCTTCTAATGTTATAATTGGCGGTCCTGGTTCTGGAAAGACAACATTCCTTTTACAATTTTTATGGAATGGTGCAACAATGTATAATGAAAATGGTTTGTATTGTAGTTTTGAGCCAGATGTAATTGAAACATTAAAAGATGCGCAAGTGCATGGGTGGGATTTTGCAAAATTAAATGAACAAGATAGAGTTAAATTTTTGAAATTTTCTCCTAAAACAACAGTAGAACAATTAAAAAGTCAACTTACAGAAGTTATTTCTAAGTATGAGATAAAAAGAATATGTTTTGACCCTATTTCGGTTTTAGCAATTCACCTAAATGATTTAGGAACAATAAGAGAAACTATTTTTGAATTAATTGGCCTCATGAAAAGATTAAAAGTTACAAGTATTCTTGTAGAAGAAGCTGCTGAAGAACATCGGTTTACTAGAGAATTAACAAGTTGGAGAAAGACAGATATTATTAAATTTTTAAGTGATTCAGTTATAACATTTTATGAACAAGGAATTGCAGATATTGAAGAGAGGTCTATGAGAATAAATAAGATGAGACGAACTGATCACGAAAGAGATATTCTCAAAATGAAATTGAGCTCTAAAGGAGTGGAATTTGGGACTCCTGTTGTAGAATAATTTATAAGAAAGTTATATAGAAAATATTTTAAAGATTTCTTTTTTTAAAACAGTATGTCTGAATGTAAGAATTTTTATCTTGGAATTTTTATCTTAGCCTCTCTTTGTATCGGTACGTTTTTTATACCCCATAAGGGTAAAAATCTTTTTGAAAGAATTGCACACTGTATTAAACCATTAGATATGCAAGAAAGAACATTCACAAGTATTTCTAAGGGATTTAGTTTAAGAGACCTTGCTAATGAATATGGTCTTGATGAAAATTCAAAAGCATATAGAAAATTTATGAGAGAAACAATTCAAACAAACTATCCGAATATCAACCAGAATGGAGAGTTTTACAATACAAACAGGCTAACTTATATAGTTCCAACAAGGGAAAGTGTAGATAATATAAAACTATAGATGTTGTATCTAAACAATAGTAACATTTAGAAAGATTTATAAATAATAACTTTTTATTATTTTTATGAAAAATCCAGAAGAATTATCTACGCTCGGAAAAATTACACTAGGAAGTTTTATTGCTACTGGTGCAATTGCACCTATAGTCGCATTAAGATATACTATTTTTAAGGACATAGGAGAGAGTTTTGGGCAAGAGCTTTGTGCATGGAGTGGATCTACACTTATCTCTGTATTACCTTTTAAAAAAAATGATTTTAAGACCTTTAATACCCTATCTGGATATGGTTCTGGAATAGGTTCAGTAATTTATCATATTCCTGAACTAGTAAAAGAAGTAAGAGATGAATATAAATTAATCAAAAAAAGAAAAGCTGTTTGGCAATTTTATGTTGAACTAAGTAAAATTAGTGAAAGTATAGATAATAGTAATATTTATTCTTCTCAAACACAGATAGATAATGCTATCAAAGATATAATTAGAAGAGATCAAAAACCAAATGCAAAATCTGGAGATATGAAAAAACTCCAAAATTTGATTATTGGAACAGAACTTATTAAAAAAAAGAATAATTTAAGGGACACTACTTATGATGAGGTTGGAAAATGAAACCAGGAAAAAAATTAATCACACTAAGGGGAATAAAAGATTTACAGATTCCTATACCTAAGAATGTGAATCTTCACTATGATGGATTTGTTGAGGATATCTCAGAACATAGTTTAAGATTAATTGCAGATTATAATAATTTAACTCCTGAAAAAATGAAACAAGAGGAAAGAATTATTGAAAGATTTAAATCAGACCCTTTTGTTTGTGGTAGGCTCCATACATTTTCTATTAATAAAAAAATAAATAACCATATATTTTTAAAAAAATCAAAATATTTTGATGAAGATACCCTTAATTTAGCACATGAAGAGACACATTTTTTAGATTATGTTTTAAATTTATCTTGTCATCAACTAGAACCTATGGAAATACTAGCTCAAGATATTTTAGATAGAAATAATCGTTTAACTAGATTCAGTGAGATAGAAGATGAAGAAGTTAGGGCAGATATTGGGGGGATTCATGGATTAAGTCTCCATAAGGGAAATATTTATCATCCAGAATTATTTAGATCACTGAGTTATCCTCTGGCCTTTAAAATTTGGAAAAAATCAAAAATTCCTAAGAGAGAAAATTATGTAGGAATTGGAGTTGGGAAAATAAATGATTGGTTAGGGAGAGTAAGACAATGAAACCAGGAAAAAAAATTTTAACAGCATTGGCAATTGCAGGAATAAGTGCAGCAGCACTCTTTAAATGTGAAATGCCTGAAAGACAAAAATTAAATTCCCAGCAAGTTCATAATAATCTTGTAAAAACACTTACAATCGATGAAGGAAAAAGAGATTGGGTTTATGATGATGCAACAGGAAAAAGACTTTATCCTGGAGATAGAGCAATAGGAAATAGAACTATTGGAGTTGGACTTAATCTTCAAGGAAATCCACTTGCAAGAAAATTAATAGAAGAATCAGGAGCAGATTTTAAAAAAATCTATAATGGTGAGACAAATCTAACAGAAAATCAAATTGCATATACTCTTGATCAAAATATTTATAATGCAATTAGAGATGCACAAAAATTTGTAAGTAAAAAAGATTATGAAGAATTAGACTCTCGTGCACAAGAAGTTCTTGTCAATATGTCTTTTTGCATGGGTTACAAGGGCCTTAAGAGTTTTAAAAAATATAAACAAGCCCTTATAGATGAAGATTATGACTGGGCGGCTGTTGAAATAGAAGACTCTGATTTTTATAGAGGGCCACACCATAACAGGGCTGAAAGACTTGTAGAAAAAATTGGTAGTATTAATAATGCTGGATTAGAACTTAGACCTTGGGTTAAAAATCTCTCTAAAGATATAAAATACAGAGTTAAGAATTAGAAAATGAAGGTGAGAAAAAAATTAATTACATTAAAAGGTATGGAAGGTTTAAAGATTCCTGTTTCAGAAGATGTTAGTATTTACTATCATCAAGATGTGGATAACTTATTTGTACATTTAATAAAGTTAAGGGCCCGTTATGGGACCTTAAATATAAAAAATGCTGATCAATCTTCAAAATATCTTAGTCCAGCCATTTTAAAATCTAAAATATCTTTAGGAGCGATCTGTAGTTATAAAAATCCTTTTTTCGGAGAAACTCACATCCACATTTCTCAAGAAAATCAAAAAAATGTTAATCTAAACAATTTTATTCTTGGACATGAAATAGGTCATCTTATTCAGTATACTAATAACTCAGATTTATTAATACTAGACATAAAAGATAGAAGTAATCGTTTAATTAGGCCAGAAGATATTAGAACTGGAGATGAAGATAGTGATAAAGAAATTTTTGCAGATCTTGCTGGATTTCATAAAATTAATTTAAACCAATTAAGTTTAGACTACAGAAAAATTTTTAAGATTCCTTACCATTTTAAGGCCCTAGAAATCTGGGAAAAATCAAAAATTTCTAGAAAAAAATATCTCACAGTTTAGTTTTCTTAAAATGATTATCTTACTAATTTTAAATCTTTAAAATAAACTTATCAATCGTTTTTTTAGCTTTTTGTCTTTCTTTTTGATGATGTGCTAAAAAAGCATTAATCTTTTTTATTAAAATTTCTTTTAATTGTCCTGATAAAAGTTCTCCAGAGCGATAGTCTTGTTCAATTTTTGCAAGTTTTAAATCATCTGGTTCAAATAACATTCTCAAATATTGAAATGAAACATCAATATCTGGGTTTCCTCCATGTTTTCTATGCTCCTCTAGCGTATCTTTGCCACCTGAAAAAGCATATTTTTTAATTTTATGTTCAACCTCTTTTGGAGTGTCTGTAGTTAGAATAGCAATGTGGGATTCTGTTGAAGACATTTTTCCTTTAACACCAGTTAATGGAGGTAAAAATGAATCTTGTATTGAGGCAGGTTTATAATATCCTAATTTTGGTAAAATATCTCTAGTAAGTCTAAAGTGTGGATCCTGATCAATTGCATGTGGAATTAAACAAGGAATATTCTTTTTCTTTAGAATGCTAGGCAAAAATGCAGGCACAGCCTGCATTGATGTATAAAAAATACTACCAATATTTGTGTCTTCTTTTAATCCAAAAGCAGCACGTACCATTGAATAACTTATTTTTTTAGCAACTTTGATTGCTTCTGGGTAAATTAAGTTAGCATGTTTTGTATCAATTATAAAATGTGTTTTTTTAGGGTCAAAACCAAGTGCAATAATATCTAACATATTTTCATACATCCATTTTTGGATTTCTTCATAAGACTGATTTTTAAATAAAAACTTTTCATCATCTGTAAATTGAAACCATAATTCTACTCCAAAAGTATCTTGTAACCATTTTGTAAAAATCCAAGTAGTTAAATGCCCTAAATGAATAGGTCCTGAAGGCCCACAACCAGTATAAAGGAAAAACTTATTTCCTTTTTCATATTCATCTAACAGCCAATTTAAGTCTCTATGTGCAAAAAATACCTTTCTTTTAAGCATAAAATGCAGGTCTTTTGTATGTTTTTGAATTCTTGTTAAAAGTTTATCATCTATCTCCTGAACTCCAAATTTCTTAATAATCTTATCATAATTTATATCTCCAGAAACTTCCCAAGGAGTCACTTTCATGTCACCAGTTTTTTTCTTATTTTTCATAAATTATCCAGGCTTAGAATATTTATAAAACTGTTGATGTTTATCTCAGAGTAATTGGGAGGTAATTTTTCCTGTTTTTATAATAATGTTTAAATACTAAAAAAGTGTATAAACAATATGAAAACACGTCTATTGTCCTTATTTTTTCTGTTCGGAATATTCTTATTAATATGTCCGATGGTTTTTGCAAAAATAGAAATTTCTGAACCAAAAGACGTTTATAATTTTGGAGACAAATTAAATTTTGTTGTTACTATTCTTCCAAGTTCTGTTTATGGATTTTTTGAAGTAGATTTAATTTGCGGACCTGAAAAAATTAATATTTATAAAATTCCTGCAAATGAAGAAGGTTTTCCTGCAAATGAAAAACACTCTTATTCAAATTATATCCCAATTTTAAAAGATACTATTGGTGAAATGTCTGGAAATTGCTATGTATCTGCATCACTTGGAGATGAAGAAGCTGATACAAAAACATTTACTATCACTGATGAAATTTTAATTAAAACAAAACTCAATAAAGAGAATTATAACCCTGGAGATAAGGCAATTTTAACTGTGGAGGCAACAAAGGCAAACGGACAGTTATTAGATGGTTTTATAGAAATTTCAGGATCAGATGATTTAACTCAAGCAATTGAAAAAGGAATTGCCAATATAGAGTTCCAAATTTCAGCAACAAGAAAAGCAGGTACGAATGTTTTAATCATTGCTGTTTATGATAGGGGAGAAAATAATAAGATTAGAAATCAAGGAACAATAAATACCACCTACAAAGTTAATCAAATACCTACATCTATTGATATCAGTCTTTCTAGTTTAGAATTAAGCCCTGAAGAAGAGCTTGCAGTTGGTTTAGATTTATTTGATCAATCAAAAGAAAAAATTTATGACACTATTTATGCAACAGTAACTTCTCCAAAAAATGTTAAAAAAGAAATCTCAGTTAAATCAGGAGAAATAACTCATGTTAATTTTGAAACTACAGATACTGCAGGGGAGTGGATAATTAATGCAGAATATAAGGATATATCTGAATCTAAAACTTTTAGATTACAAGAAATACAAAAAATAGATTTTGAATTTATTGATTCCATATTAGTTATAAGAAATGTTGGAAATTCAAGGTACAATCAATTAATTGAAATAACCATCGGGGACCAAGTTGAAACAGTAGAATTAGATTTAAAAATTGGAGAAGAAAAGAGGTTTAAATTAAAGGCCCCTCAAGGAGAATATAGCATTGTAGCAAGTGATGGTTCAAATATTGCAGAAAAGTCAGTCCTATTAACTGGAAATGCAATATCAATTAACGAATTAAGAACCTTGAACCCTTTTAAGAATTTAATGTTTATATGGGTGTTTATAATTATTTTACTTGCATTGGTTGGAACCTGGTTATTAATAAGATTTAGAAGAAGGACAGTTAAGTTAAAAGATAAATTTAAAGGAGTAGAATTAAAAGAAGACAAAACTCCTGTTTTAGGAAGTAGTCCTATTATTGGAAAAGGTAATGCAGAATCCAGTATTGTTTTAAAAGGAGAAAAAGAAAATTCAGCAGTTATTTCTCTTAAAGTATTAAATTCAGAAACCTTGAAAAATAATGCAAAACAAGAACTATTAAAATTATTAGGAACAATTAAAGAAAAGAAAGGGGTTGTAGATTTTAAGGGACACTATATCCTAATAATTTTCTCTCCAGTTGTAACTAGAACTTTTAAAAATGAGATTATTGCAACAAGAGTAGGATTTAATTTGTATAAGAGTCTTTTAGAACATAACAAAAAATTCATGGATAAGATTGAGTTTAATATTGGAATAAACTCTGGAGACCTTGTAGCAAATATTGAAAATGGAAAATTAAAGTATACTGGTCTTGGTAAAACTATAAGTCTTGCAAAAAAATTATCTGACTCTAATAAATCAAAAATTCTTGTTTCAGATAATGTAAGAAAAAAACTATTAAGAGCTATAGATGTAAAAGAAATTCCTTCTAGTGATGCTACTAAATTCTTTGAGATAATCCAAGTTAAAGACCAAGAAGCAAATAAAGAAAGACTTGCTGACCTGCTCCATAGAATGGATATTGAAAAAATCCATGATAAAAAACACGATATTAATGGTCAAAAGAACCAAAATTCTGAGAAAAAAGAGTAAAAACGCAAAAATTTATAAACCAACATTTCTAATTATTAATATTATCTAGAATTAGCCCTCACTTTCCAGATCCTCCCCCTGACTTATTTCAGGCTGTTCTTCTTTTGGAAACTGATTAGATTCTTTAATATCTAAATTAACCATCTATTCCTGAGAGGAATATATTATATATAAAACTATGGAAACAGAGTAAACCTAACCATAAAATAAAAGAAAACAGTGGAAAAACACACTAAAACACGTAAAAACAAAAAAAATGGAAAGAAAACCAAGAGAACAAATAGATTTTAAGTATAATCTTAGTTTGTACTTTAAATTTTTAAAAAATTATAAGGGCCTAGTATTTATCCTGCTAGTTTTAATATTAATTGTAGAAGCAAGCTATGTTCTTGATAAATTCTTGTTTAAGGTAATTGTTGATAAAGGAACAGAATTTGCTGCAGGAAGTATTTTAGCTGAAGCTCTTATTAGTATCTTAATAGTTGTCGCAATCATATATCTAAGTGCCATAATCCTAAGAAGTATTTTAAAATTTTTCCATATACACCTTGTAAATAAGCTTGATGCAGGAATGATTGCAGATGTAAAAAGAAAATTTTTCAATCATTTAGTATCTTTAGACCATAATTTCCATACTACAAATAAAACCGGAAGTTTAATTTCAAGATTAGTAAGAAGCGGGGGAGCTATAGAAAGAATGACTGATGTGATTATTTTTAATTTTGCTCCTTTAATATTTCAATTAGTTGTTGTATCTGTATCTTTACTTTATTTTAGTTGGATACCTGCACTTGTAACTTTTGTTACAATAATCACTTTTATTTCTTATAGTTTTATTGTACAAAAATCCCAAGAAAAGGCAAATATTGAAGCAATTAATGCAGAAGATAGAGAAAAGGGAAATGTTTCTGATTTTTTTACAAATATTGATTCAATTAAATATTTTGGAAAAGAAAAATCAATAAAATCAAGATTTAAGAAATTGAGTGAAACATCAAAAAATGCAATGATTAGACATTGGGATTATTTTAGATGGCTTGATTCTGTTCAGAGTTTGATTATTGCTATTGGAATATTTTTATTGATTTATTTTCCACTTAAATCATTTTTAGCTGGAGAAATGACTCTTGGTACAATTGTATTTATCTATACAGTATTTGTGACTTTAATGGGCCCGTTGTGGGGATTTGTACACGGAATTAGAAACTTTTATAGGTCTATGGCTGATTTTGAAGTGTTATTCCAGTATGCAAAAATAGAAAATGAAATAAAAGATAAGTCTGATGCTAAAACATTGAAGATTGAAAAAGGAGAAATAGAACTAAAAAATATTAATTTTAATTATGGAAAGAGAAAACTATTTGAAAATTTTAGTTTAAAGGTTCCTGAAAACAAGAAAATAGCTTTAGTTGGACATTCTGGATGTGGAAAAACAAGTCTTATTAAATTGTTATACAGATTTTATGATGTTCAGGAAGGAGAAATTTTAATTGATGGAATAAATATTAAAGATTTTAAGCAAGAGTCTCTGAGAAATGAGATGTCTATTGTTCCACAAGAGTGTGTTTTATTTGACGATTCTATTTATAATAATGTTGCATTTTCAAATCCAAGAGCAAGTAGAGATGAAGTTCTAAAAGCAATTAAGTTTGCACAACTTGATAAAATAATTGAAAACTTCCCAGATAAAGAAAGGACTATTGTAGGAGAGCGTGGTGTCCGTCTATCTGGTGGAGAAAAACAAAGAGTTTCAATAGCTAGAGCTATTCTTGCTAATAAAAAGGTATTAGTTTTAGATGAAGCTACATCTTCTCTTGATTCTGAGACAGAGTTCGAGATTCAACGAGACTTAGAAAAGCTGATGAAGGGTAGAACTTCAATAATCATAGCACACAGACTTTCAACAATTATGAAGGCAGATATAATTGTTGTAATGCAGAAGGGAAAGATTGTCCAGAAAGGAACACATAGACAATTGATAAACCAGCAAGGACAGTATAAGAGATTATGGAATCTTCAGAAAGGCGGTTATATTAAATAAGATTGTTAAGAAAACTACTCTGTTATCAAATTAGAAACTATAGAAAATAAGTTTTTTATTTTGAATTTTGGAATCTCCAACTTTCTTTTTTCTAATTCTTTCTGGATTTCATCAGCAGATAGAGTAGACCCTGTTTGAATATAAAACTCATTCATGTGTGAGAAGATTTCATCACTCAGATTATTATTGGCTAGTTTAGTTCTCATTAGGTTCAATTGGTTTCTTTCTGAATTAGGTGCTAATTCTACCGCTTTCTCAAAAAATACTTCTGCATCTTTCATATTTTCAGAGTTAAAGTAAAGAGTTCCAAGAATAGTATTTGCTAAGCTAGATTTTTCTAGAAGTGGTTGTAAAATCTCCTGATGGATATTAGGATTTTCCTGGAAAAAATTATATAATGCTAGGGAATAAACTATCCTGGCAGGTGCAACCCGGTCTTTAATTTTACCTAAATGTTCTATGGTTTCAAAAGAGCTTCCTAGTTCATAGGCAATTATTCCCATTGCTTGTTTTTGTCTAGAATTTGGATTTTCTATTAATTCTAGAGATTCATATGCAAGAGGTATATTCCTAATAAATAATGAAGCTAGAGCATATGCTTGTAGTAATGACATATCTGATTTTCTTTCAAAAACTATTGATTGATGTTTAATTACTGCATATTCTAAATACTCTCTATTTCTATTTTTAACTTCTACTGTAAAAGTTCTAAATAATTTTGTTCTTTCAGAATCAGAATCTTCCTTAGGTCTGCCCGGTTTATTAGATTTCCCAAATAAATCTTCAAAAGGACTACCTTTAAATGATTCTTCCCAAAAGTCTTCCATATCTTTTTTTAGATATTCTTATACTTAAATATTCTTATACACCAGACTAGATATAATTAAGATTACTAAAAAGAACCTATTCTATAGTAGTGACAAATAGTAAGATTTATAAAGTCCTATTTTTTAGTTTAATTATGGTAGGATTTAATCTTAATGATAATGAAGAAAAAAAGCATCCAACCTATGATAGATGGAAAGGAAGGTTTGGACATTTTCCAGTAGATCATAGTACTATAATTGGATGTCTTCAAGAGATTGATATATCTGAAAATATTGTAAAATTTTGTCCTTATATTGTTTATGTTGGTTCAAAAGCTAGAATAGAACGTGAAGAACCTGCAGAATTTGATTTTAAGGTTGCTCATTTTAAAGGAATAATTCCATTAACAGGTGGAGAAGCTGATCTTGAAGATATTGCAGCCCAAAATAATAAAGAATATTTTGAAAAAAATCCTGAACAAATACCTCTGAAAGTTTATAAGAGATAAAATGCTCTCACCGGGATTTGAACCCGGGTCTCTGCCGTTCCCTGCATCACCTCGAAGAAAATTCTTGAAATTTTCTCAGAGATTGTAGTTGTCCTAAGAGGACTGAGTTTATTGTCTCATCGACGCAAACTCTCTACTTGAGAGGGCAGTATCCTTGGCCACTAGACTATGAGAGCAAATCATAATATAATATATTTAAGAAGTACTATTTAAAAAACTTCATATAAATCAGAATTAAATAAAATTAAATAAAAAGAAAAAATACCTTGTGATAAGGTTAAGTTTATTTCTTTTTTGCTTTCTTTTTTGCTTTCTTTTTTGCTGCCATGTTACCCTCACCTCCAAGGTAATCTATAGATTAAGTTAAATCATTAAACTATTTAAATTTATTCCAAACAGAAAAAAAAGTTATTTTTGAGTGAATACACTTGAAAAGAAACGTTTAAAAACACCAAAAGCAAAAGATGAGGATTTAAATCGGAGGTAAAAAATGGAAGAAGACTCATACGATATGGATGATGATGAAAATCAAGATGAAGGGAACGATGACAGTGACGAAAACGAAGATTAAAAATTCTTGATTGCCATCCAATACCTTTTTTATTTTTATTTAAAATATAATTATCTAATTTTTAGAAATTCAATAGTCCCTATTTAAAAGAAGGGAAGGTTAGACTTTGAAAATTCTGTAACCTTTTCTAACCTTTTGATCTACTTTTATCCCCACTTCATCTCCAGGTTTTGATTTTTCTACTTTATCACGATGCACTTGCATACTGCTAATGGTCTGCTCAAAATCAGTTTTCTCTCCTCCAGTAATTTGGACCTTATCTCCAACTTTCAATGGAGATGAAAGTTTTATTGCAGCAACACCAACATGTTCAAAGTAGTTTGAAACTTCTCCTATTAGTTCTTTTTCTGCCATAATTTATTAATATCTTAAAGATATTTAAAATTTTCGTTTATGAGAATCTCCTAGTCTGGTTTACAAAATTATTTAAACTCTAATATTATAAGTATTATATGAAAAGATTAACACAAAACTTACTAGTTCTAATCTTAGTGTTAGTCGTGGCTTTACTATAAGGCCATCTAAATTAATTTACAATACGATGGCAAAAGAATATAAAATACAAAGATGCGAACCAAGTACAGGCAATATTCTTAGTAATGAATATCAAATATGGAATGGAAATTATCGTCCAAAAATTAAGAATATAAAAGGTATTTGGACTTTTGTAAAAAGTGTTCAAAGTTTAAATCCTAATTCAATAGAAGGGATATTAATTATTTCTCCAGAGGTTAAAGAAGATTTCAAAGAGTTTGAGTTACAAAGACAAGAAGCAGAAATAAGGTATAAGAAAACACATAGAAAAACTACTTAATAAAAATTTTTAAACACTAGATACCAATTAATAAGTATGGAAGAAGTAAATTTTAAAAAAATTGAGAGTAAGTGGCAAAAAGCTTGGGAATTAAAGAAAATATTTGAAGTTAAAAAAAATTCTAAGGAAGAAAAGTATTATGTTCTTGTAATGTTTCCTTATCCTTCTGGCAATGGGCTTCACATGGGCCATGCTTTAAATTATGTTATCGGAGATATCCTTGCAAGGTATAAGAAAATGCAAGGATTTAATGTTCTCCATCCCATGGGTTATGATGCCCTAGGCCTTCCTGCTGAAAATGCAGCAATAAAAGCAGGAACACGTCCCCAAGAGTACACAAATAATGCAATTAAGAATTATATAAAACAACAAAAAGAACTAGGAATTAGTTATGATTGGTCAAGGATGGTAAATACTGCAGACCCTAATTATTATAAATGGGATCAGTGGATATTCTTAAAAATGCTTGAGAAGAATCTTGCACATCAAAAAGAGTCTGATGTTAATTGGTGCCCTAAATGCGATACTGTCTTAGCAAATGAACAAGTTCAGAATGGAAAATGTTGGAGACATGAAGACACAGAAGTAGAAATTAAAAATCTTAAACAGTGGTATTTCAAAATAACAGATTATGCAGACGAGTTATACACCTCTATAGACAAATTAGATGGGTGGCCTGAAAAAACAAAGGCAATGCAGAAGAATTGGATTGGAAAATCTCATGGTGTGGATATTTATTTTAAACTAGAAAATTCAGATAAGGTCTTACCTACATTTACAACAAGGTGTGACACAACATATAGTGTAACATTTTTAGCAGTTGCACCAGAAAGCCCACTTATACCAGAACTTGTCGCAGGCACAGAGTATGAAAAACCTGCAAAAGACTTTATAGAAAAAGTAAAAAAACAAACACTTATTGATAGAGCAAATCAGGAAAAGGAAAAACAAGGGGTATTCACAGGAAAATATGCAATAAATCCTCTTAACAATGAAAAAATTCCAATTTATATTTCCAATTTTGTTTTGATGTATGGCTCTGGAGTTGTAATGTGTGATGCTCATGATAAGAGAGACTTTAGATTTGCAAGAAAATACAAAATTCCATTAAAGTTTGTGATAAGTAAGGATGGGAAAAAGATAGATCCAAAAGATTTTGATGATGCATTCACAGATGATGGAATATTGTTTAATTCTGGAGAATTTTCTGGAATGGATAATAGAAAAGCACTACCTAAAATGGCAGATTATATTGAAAAAAAGGGTTTTGGTAAAAAAATAATTAATTTTAGATTAAAAGACTGGGGAATTTCTAGACAGAGATACTGGGGACTCCGATTCCAATTATACACTGTAAAGAATGTGGTGCTGTTCCTGTTCCTGAAAAAGACCTACCTGTAGAACTTCCTAAACAGGTAAAATTTGGAAAAGGGAATCCTCTTGAAACTAATAAGGAGTGGGTTAATGTAAAATGTCCTAAGTGTGGTGGAGAAGGAAAAAGAGAAACAGACACAATGGATACTTTTGTAAATTCTTCATGGTATTTTCTAAGATATTGTGATCCTAATAATGATAAAAAAATCTTTGATAAAGATAAAGTTGAGGCATGGTGCCCTATTGATCAGTATATTGGTGGTGCAGAACACGCGTGTATGCACTTGATTTATTTTAGGTTTTATACTAAATTCCTAGCAGATTTAGGATTAATTAATTTTAGAGAGCCTGCAAAGAAATTATTTCACCAAGGAATGCTACACGGAGAGGGTGGAAATAAAATGTCTAAATCTAAGGGAAATGTTGTTAACCCTGACGCTGTTTCTGAAAAATATGGAATTGATACTGCACGGTATTTCTTACTTTCTCTTGCAGAACCAGACAAACCAAGAGAGTGGTCTGAAAAAGGAATTCAAGGAAGTTTAAGATTTACTAAAAAGTTAATTCTCAATATCCCTAAAATTAACCTAACAAAAACTTCTACAAAACTTTCTGAATTATTAAATAAAACAATCAAGCAGGTTGGAGAAGATATTGAAGAATTTAGATATAGGATTGCAACAATTAAAATTAAGCAATTATTTGATCAAATAATTGAAGAAAAACAAACTGCAAAAAAAGATTTAGAATCTGCAATTAAGCTTCTCTCGCCATTCTGCCCACATATTGCAGAAGAGTTATGGGCCCAGATTGGAAATAATAAATCTGGAAATAAATTTATTAGTTTAGAAAAATGGCCAGAATATAAAAAAGAGGAGATAAATAAGAATTCAAAAAAACCAAGACAGATATTAGAAAATTTAACTAAAGAGATAATCCATATTAAAGAGATTCTAGAAAAGAGAGAAAATAAAAAATTAACAAAGGCATTTATCTATGTAATCCCTTCAGAAAAAGAATCTTATTTAAAAGAAATAAAAAACTTAGAAAAGGCTATCCAATTAAAAATAAATATTTATGGAGTAAATGAAAAAACCAAGCATGATCCTGAAGGTAAGGCAAAAAAAGCAAAACCAGGAAAACCTGCAATTTATTTAAAATAATTTAAAAAGAGATGGGAGAAGAGACTTCTAACAATAGAACACATAGGGAGGTTATTGAGGATATTTGTCCATGTAAAGGTAAATATTGTATACTAAAAGAGATTGTCTTAAGAGAATCAAGAGTTGATGATCGTATGTTAGAACAGATTAAATGTATTGAAAGATTCAAATATGAAGAAAGTCAGAGACAAAGAAAAGATATTGGATGGAATCAAGCAAACCTACTTTGGACAATTAATGGGCATGCTAAAAGATTCGCAGAAGTTTACGAACCTTGGATGAGAAATGGAACTCTTTATGAATTAGTTATGTCTAGTAAAAAAGAAGATGGATTATAATAAAAATAACCAAGAATTTAGGAAAACAGAACTTTGTCTTAAAGCTCTTAGTGATATAAAAACAGCTGCTAATAAAAAAGGGATTAAATTTTGGTTACTTGGAGGACTTGCACATGCTTTTCATATAGGGAGAGTTTATAGAGAACATAATGATTTAGATTTAATTGTTAAAACACCTAAAGATCAAGAAGAATTTCTAAAAATTTTAAAAAGTCTTGGATTTGAAAAGATTTCTGAAAGAAAACCGAGACTAACAGAAAATCTTACTAATTTTATATATGAAAATAAACAAGGAGTTCAAGTAGATATTGGACCCTATGTTAAAGAGTTTGGGATTGTTGAAGAAGATTTTGAAGAAGATGAAAAGGAATTAAATGACATAAAGTGTCGTGTCCTGAGTAAAAGATATTTGATAGATTTTAAAAAATATCAATTGAAAACAAGAGATAAAGAAAAAGATTTAATTGATTTAAGAATGCTTGAAGAAATCCCTAATAAAAAATAAAAATAGGGTTAACTATTTAAACTAAAAATTATATTAATAATTATAAGAAATAAAAATGATAAAAAAAGAAGGTGTTGTTAAAAAAGTTTTAAAGACAGAAAGAACATTTGGACAGAAAGCTGCAGACGGCCTTACAAAAATTGCAGGTAGCTGGACTTTTATTATTATTCTGCTAATACTTATTGCAATATGGATTTATCTTAATGTTACTGCTTATGTTCAACAATGGGATCCTTGGCCATTTATTATTCTTAATTTGTGTTTATCTTGTCTTGCGGCATTACAAGCGCCTATAATTTTAATGAGCCAAAATAGACAGGCTCAGAAAGACAGGCTCAAAATGGAATATGATTATCAGGTTAACAGAAGAGCTGCAAGAGAAATTGAAGAAGTTAAAACAATGCTTTCAAGAATTGAAAGAAAAATGAATAAGAAAAAGTGATTTTAATGGTTTTATAGATTTATTCCAACACAGCTTTAATCCTTCTAACACCTGCACCTGAAGAATCTTGTTTTGTAATTTTAAATTTTCCAAGTTCTTTAGTATTTGAAACATGTGGACCTGCACAGATTTCATTACTTATTTGCCCAACCTTATATACAGAAACTTTATCCCCATACTTATCTTCAAATATTCCAAGTGCTCCTGATTTTTTTGCTTCATCAAGAGACATCTCTTTTTTTTCAACATCAATCTTTTGAGATATTGCAGAATTTACAAAATCTTCAATTTTTTTAATTTCTTTTTCTTCTAATTTTCTATCAAAAGTAAAATCAAATCTTAATCTTTCTGCATTAATATTAGAACCCCTTTGTTCAATATCTGGATTAATTAATTTTCTTAATCCTGCTAACATTAAATGTGCTGCAGTATGTAATTTAGTTGTTTGTTCTGAATGATCTGCAAGACCACTTTTAAAACGGCCTGCAGAAGCTGTCCTACTGAGTTCCTGATGTCTTGCAAGTTCTTTTTGGAAGCCTGCAAAATCAACAGAAGCACTCCATTCTTCTGTTGCAATCTCTTGAGTCATTTCAATTGGAAATCCATAAGATTGATAGAGTAGAAATGCATCCTTTCCAGAAATCTTTTTATTTCCAGCCATCTTTTTTAATTTTCTTAATCCTTCTTCGAGGGTTTTTTCAAATTTGTCTTCTTCTTTATTTAATTCATCAATTATTTTTTGTTTATTGTTATTTAATATCTCATAATCCTTGTAAATTTTTAGAGTTTCTTCTACAATCGGTGTTGTTAAATCTTTATCTAAAGGAATTCCTAACTTTTTCCCATATCGTATAGCTCTCCTAATTAATCTTCTCAAGACATAACCTTGTTCAGTATTACTTGGGACAATGCCTTCTGCAATAATAAAAACTGCAGCTTTAATATGGTCTGCAATAATCCTCATTGCTTTTGTTGTTTCTTTATCTTTAGAACCATACTTTTTTTTAGATATTTTTTCAATTTGTTTTATTAAAGGTAACCACATATCTGCAAGATAATTATCATTTAAACCAGAAAGAATTGTAACTGTTCTTTCTACACCCATTCCAGTATCAACATTTTTTTGTGTTGCAGGGATAAATTTTTTGTTCTTTGATTTTTCATACTGCATAAAAACATCATTCCAGATTTCAATACCCTTAACAAACATTTCTGTATCAGGTCCGCAAGGACCTGTTTCTCCTGCAGGACCCCACCAATTATCTTTTTTTTCTAGAAACTTAATGTTGTTCTTTTTTATTCCAAGTTTTTCCCAAATCTCTGCAGAGATTGTATCTTTATCAACATTGATAGATTTGTCTCCTTTAAAACAAGTTATAAAAATCTCTTCCCTAGGAATCTTAAGTTCTTTTGTAAGAAAATTAAAACTCATTTCTATTGCTTCTTGTTTCCAATAATCTCCTAAAGACCAATTACCAAGCATTTCAAAAAAAGTATGATGAAAACTATCTCCAACTTCATCAATGTCTTGTGTACGAATACATTTTTGCACATTTACAAGTCTTTTACCTTGAGGATGTTTTTCTCCTAGTAAAAATGGCACAAGAGGATGCATTCCTGCTGTTGTAAACAGCACTGTAGGATCGTTCTCCGGAATAAGACTAGAATTTTTTATTTCTTTATGATTTTTTGATTTAAAAAATTCTATGTATTTTTTAATCAGCTCTTTTCTGTTTATCTTCATTTTAGGCATGTATATATTAATTAATCAAGACTTTTAAATTTTCTTAAAGATTATGCACTAAGAAGAAGAATAACAATTATCCCAAGAGTATTAAGAATAAAACTGATTATTGCAAGAACAGAAACTTTTATCTTTGTGAGTCCTGCAAGCATGGTAACTCCGGCCTCATCAGGTAGTGGAGAGGCAATTAATATTCCTGCAAAAGCATACAAAAGATAATTACTAATCCTAAGCCCTAAACCTTTTTGCATTGCTTTCTGTGTAGTTGAAATAATTTTTGTTTTTTTCAATTCTTCAAATTCATCCATAAAAGAAATTTTAATGAATCTGAATATAAGTATATCTGAAAATAATGCACCCATTCCTGCAATTAATCCTGCGAGAATAATATTTTGTGGGCTAAAAGTAATAAAAAATCCTACTGCAAAAGGAGCAGAAAAACCAAAGGCAAAAAGCATTCCTGCAATAAATAAACCAAGATACCTAAATTCTTGTAAAGCATTTATCGAACCTTGAATAAGAGGGTTTGAAAATAAGAAATATGCAGAGATTATACAAATTAGTAATAATAAGAGTTTAGGATATTTAAATTTAAGGAAAGGTACTTTTTTATGTATTTTATGGTTATTTTTTTTCATATTTTATTCTATATTTATTAGTATATAGAAATAATTCTTAGTTTATATATTCAATTTACTAGTTATTTATTCAGACCTTTAATTTTTTCCTGAATTTCTCTTAATTCTTGTTCAATAGTTCTAGACTGTTTATTATGCTTATCTAATTCTTTTTTATCTTCTTTAAATTCTAGTTCTTCCTTATCATGCATACCCATTCCTTTTGGAATTACCGGAGTAGGAAATAATTCTTTAATCTCTTCTAATGTTTTTAATAACTCGGCAAGTTGCCTTGCTAATTTTAATTTTAGATTATTCTTTTCTTTTCTTATCTTTCTTAATTCTTGAAGATGTTGTAGTGATTTTAATAGATCTGCTTGACAATAAAGAATATCTTGTTTATTCATTTTATAACCCATATAATCTATTGAAACATAAACTTTTTGATCTGCCATTTTATTTTTTTATTTTATAAGAATCATAATTTATCAAAAATATCTTTGTCTATTTCACCTAATCTTGCCTTTACCTTATCTATTTCTTGAACCCAAGCATCAATTTCTATATCTTCTTTTACTTTTGCATCTCTAATCTTTTTTTGAGTTTCTCCAATCTCTTTAACTGCTTTTTTTATTTCATTAAACTTCTTCTGAGCATCTTGGAATTTATCTATTCTTACAAATATTGGGTCTGTATCTTTTGTAAGAGGTCTTATTTCTGCATTTGAAGGAAGTTCTAAAGATCTTCGGTGTATCTCTGGCAACTCTGGACTCATCTCCATTGGAATCTCTCTAGTTAGTGGGGTTTGTTTTTTATTTTTTGGAAGAGAAGGTATTAAATCTCCCTCTTCTTTAGAATGCCCAGGATATTCTGGAGAATTTAACTTAAAATTCCTTGGAAGTTGTTCTACATTCTGATTAGTATGTGTGTTATTTATCTCAGATTTCACCATTTCTTGACTAAGACCTTCTCCAAAATCACTTTTAGGCAATTCTGGAAGTGATTTTCTAGACTTAGATGGTTTAGATGAGTCCTCATAAACTGGAGGATAGTCTGGTAATTGAGGTAATTCTGGAACCTCTTCTTTTTTCTTAAAAAATCCCATAGTACTATTTGTCAAATTTGTTTTTTATAGGTTTATATTAATTTTATAGTTACAACAGTCTAAAAACGAAAAGTATTTAATAACGAGATATTTTTCACATAGATGCAATTAAAACTTCTTAAGACACTAGCAGAAGAGTTAGTCGGCCCTGATTATGAAAAGATAGTAGATATACTTTTTAGTAAGAAGGATGTAAATGAGTTCTTAATTGCAAAAAAGATGGATTTAACTATAAACCAGGTTAGAAATATCCTTTACAAATTATCTGCAGACGGCCTTGTCTCACATATAAGAAAGAAAGACAAAAGAAAGGGATGGTATATCTATTATTGGACACTAAACACAAAAAAATGTTTGTTAAAATTGGAAGAAACTCTGCAAAAGAAAATAAAAAGTTTAAATGAGCAGCTTGCAAGTAGGGAAAATAAAAGATTCTATGTATGTAAAAATTGTAGTATTGAGGTAAAAGAAGAAACTGCCCTAGAACACGATTTTTCATGTGAAGAATGTGCAGATGTTTATAACCTTGTAGATAATGAAAAGCCAAAAAGAGAAATAAAAACAAAAATTTCTCATGTTAATAGAGAAATGGATATTATTAAAGAAGAACTAAGTAAAATAAATCAAAAAGAAGCAAAGGCAAAAGTAAAAAGAGAGGTAAAAGAGGTAAAAGAAAAAAAGGCAGAAAGAAAAGCAAAACGTGATAAGAGAATCAAAGATAAAATAAAAGAAGATAAAAAAATAGAAAGAGACAAAGGTAAGAAATTTAAGAAAAATCCTAAAACAACAATAAAACAAAAAAAGATTAATAAACTTTTGAAAATAGTAAAGAAAGGTAAAAAAAGCAAAAAAGCAAAAAAGCAAAAAAAGTTAGTAAAGAAAAAAGTTAGCAAAAAAAGTTCTAAGAAAAAATAAAAATGTATAATAAAAAACTTTTAGATAGTTATACTGGTTGGATAATTCTAATTAATGTTGTTGCATTTATAATTTTTTTAATCTTACTTAATAGTTTTGATCAAACTGTTATCCTTAATCTTGTTGCATTAAAACCTGATTCAATTATTGCAGGCCAAAGCCTATGGACATTTATTACAAGCATGTTTATGCATGCAGGTCTTTGGCATTTGGCTGCAAACATGATCTCCTTAATGTTTATTGGAAGCTTTGTTGAAAGGCTAATTGGTAAAAGAAGATTTTTAATAGTATATTTTTCTGCTGGTTTATTCGCAGGAGTTTTATTTGTATTGCTTGCAGCATTAACTGGTATTGATTTAAATGTCTATGCAGTTGGTGCATCTGGTGCAATATTTGGTCTTGGAGGACTACTTGCAGTATTGACCCCACGTCTTCCAGTTTTAGTGTTTTTTGTAATACCTATGCCTATGTGGTTAGCAATGATTGCATTACTTGGAATATTATGGATTATTTCTCTTGGATTAGGAGTTCCAATTGGAAATGTTGCTCATCTTGGAGGTCTATTAATAGGTCTTGCATATGGGTTTTATCTAAAGATAAAATATCCTAGAAAAACTAAAATGATTGCAAAGTATTTTTCAAGATAAACCTAAAGAATAGTTTAAATAATCTCAGATTTATGTTATATAATCATAATAATAAATATTTAGTTTAAAATTAAAAAGATGGTTGATAAAATGGCGAAGGAAAAAAGTAATAAAAGTTTCTTTAAAGAAAATTATAGGGTTTCTTGGGAATTTTTAAAACAGTGTAAAAATTATATTTATATAGGTCTTGGGATTTTCGTGTTGTTTTTGATTTTAGGTTTTTTTATTCCTGCCCCAGAAGAGATTAGTAATAGAATTTTAGAATTTATTCAAAATGTTGTTAATGAGATAGAGGGGATGGGACCTTATCAATTAATATTATTTATCTTTTGGAATAATCTAAAATCAGCATTTCTGATTTTCCTATTGGGTATGGGATTTGGTTTATTTCCATTAGGAGCTACTGTTGTGAATGGATATTTAGTAGGTTTTGTAGCTAGGGAAAGTGTATTTCAAGAGGGTTTTTTAGTATTATGGAGATTATTGCCCCATGGTATTTTTGAGTTACCAGCAATTTTTATTTCAATAGGGTTAGGATTAAAATTAGGTGTTGGAATTTTTAAAGAAAGGAATAAATTTAAACAGAATTTTTTTAAAGCAGTAATTGCTTTTGTCTTTATTGTTATCCCTTTACTTGTTATTGCAGCAATTATTGAAGGATTATTAATTGCTTTTTCAAGCTAATAAAAAATACTAAAACCATTGTTTTAGAGATTTCTGTTTTCCATAATTCTTTAATACCCAGGACATTTCTTTTATTTTATCAGTTGGAACTAGGGTTCTATTTTTTATGTTTCTTAGAGCATCTTCTATTGTTTCATAAATTTGTGGTTTTTTTGTAAATGCTTTTCTTAGACTTTCACGAATTATTCCTACTCCAAGAGGAGCATAATATTCTGGTCTTTCTTCATGTAAAAGAAGAACTGTTGCTTGTCTTTTTATTTTATTTAGATATTCGCAAACAGCAAGTCTATCTGTATAATATGCACCAACCACATTAGTAGCATAAGTTTTTCTTCCAAAAAAACCTTCATAATCTTGCATAGAATATGATTTATCTACTGGTTGTTGTTCTGACCAAACACTTCCAGGCATAGAAGTTTCTATTACTTCAAAAGAAAATGCTCCTGGAAGAAATAAGACATCAAAATGATTTCCATTGTAATCTTGAGAAAAAACCTGAATTTCATTTAATTCTTGATAGTAACGAATATTTTCTAAAAGAGTTTTTCCTAAAGTGTCATCTATGGCAGTTATAGACCATCTTGTAGGGACCATTTTTCTAGATGATTTAACACCTAGCAACCCTACTGAAAGTAATTTTTGTAGATGAGATGTAAGAATCTTTGCTTTGTAGAGTTCTTTTATTGCTTGAATAGATTTAACATCATAATCATTAGTAAGATAGTCAACCTTTTTTTCAACCTTAGGATTCTCTTCAAGTAAAATCTTTTGAATTGGTGCAGGATTTGCAATTATTTGAAAAAATCGAGATGCTGTGAATTTAAACTCTGGTTTATGTTTTAAAAAAAATTCTGTTGAAACAGGTTTACTCGATAATGCTAATTCTTGTGTTACTTGTTTAAATTTTCCTGAATCTTTATTAAATTCTGAAGATTTTATATGGCTCTGACTTCTACCATAAATCATCTGTCCACGTAATTCTAAAATCTGTTCTATAGATAAATTTTGAGAAACCCATTGTTCTGGTGATGAATAAATAGTAGTATCAGAATGTTGAACTGGGGAAAGTATTCCTGAAAAAACATTAGGATAATTAATCCGACCTACAAAAACTTCTGGAGGAGTCGAACCTGAAAAGTGTGTTTTTATTCTTGGAACTGACTCTTTAAATTTAGCAAGAATTCTACACGGTTGTCCACATAGACCACGACCTTTGCATCTAATACAAATATTTTCCATTTATAACCCTCTTCTTGTTTTATTAAGAAAAAAAGAAGTAAGAGTTTAAATTTATTATTGCATTAAATTGAGTAATCTTTACACTAATCTATAAAGAGTCATATCAGTTATCTTAATCTTTTAAGTCACTAATTCCTAAAAGAAGGAATAATGCTCCAAGAAGGATTAAGAACCATACTAAGCCACCTTTAAAAAATTCTAAAGCAGCTACTCCTGTTCCTGCAAAGTTTACAATCCATGCATAGATTGGAACTATTAAAAGAACCAATCCTACTAAAATTTCCATCCATTTATTCATAAGTTTATATCTTAATTTAGATTTATAAAGTTTGTTGTGATGATTTTACAATTTGGCAAGTTTTATAAATATCAAAATCATAAAAGAATAAGAGGTAATTAAAGAGATGAGATTAAAAGAAAAACTTGTTGGAATTATTATAATCGCACTGGGAGTTTGGCCGTTTCTATTAAAAATTGAACAAGTTGGTAGTTTTTTTGCAAGTTACAAATTTTTAGAAATGTTAACGCCTGGAGAGCTTGTATATCAAGTAGCACTAATTGTACTTGGTGTTCTGCTTATTTGGAGTGTAGGTGTTAGGGCAAGGATTCAAGCCCGAAGATAAAATAACTACTCAAAATAAATAAACAAAATAGAAAATATTTATAAACAATCAAAACTTAAAATGCTTATGAAAAAAGAGCACATCGCAAGGACGTTTACATTCATAATTCTCGGATTATTTTTATTTAGTTTTTGTGCTAGTGTTGTTAGTGCTAATGCCTTTACAGATAAAGTTGGAGAAATAACAACTTCAATTACTACCTTTACTTCTGCTAAGGATTATTTTGTTGTAGAAAAAATTGAAACAAATTATGGAACTTCTATTGCATGGATTATTGGATTTATTTCCTTAATAATTGTTGGAGCAATAATGTTAGACCTTGTAATGCTTGTTGCCCCATTTAGTGAAACTGTTAATTGGATTATTGGTATTGGATTAGAAATTATTATGATTTTAATGAAGACAACTGTTGCAATTGCTTCTGGAATATTTTTAATAGGTTCTCAAGTATTTGGATGGGCGGGTGCTGCTGCAGGAGGACTTACGATTGTCTTAGCAATAGCTGC
>Ga0268276_1001367_pt1 | contig 24287 bp, 17 predicted proteins | sample saktaG_4_FD_190145 | JGI IMG/M metagenome (GOLD analysis project Ga0268276, IMG submission 190145) | Saline water microbial communities from Sakinaw Lake, British Columbia, Canada - sak_2010_1_5_45m | ecosystem: Environmental > Aquatic > Non-marine Saline and Alkaline > Saline ... | reverse complement strand
CCCGTAATCGGCTTCCACTAAAGTAATATAATAAGTTCCCCAGACGATGTCTTGAGCCGGCGTGACAATCGGATCGCCGGTCGCCGGTTTCAATAAATTATGGGTGGAAAGCATTAAAGTTTCGGCTTCGTGTTTGGCCTCCTTGGTTAAAGGCACATGAACGGCCATTTGATCGCCGTCAAAGTCGGCGTTAAAAGCCGTACAAACGAGCGGGTGAATCTGAATGGCCTTGCCTTCGATTAAAATCGGACGAAAAGCCTGAATACCCAAACGGTGTAAAGTCGGAGCACGATTCAACAAAACGAAAGCGCCTTTGATGATTTCTTCTAAAATATCCCAGACTTCATCGTGCCCGGCTTCCATGTAGCGAGAAGCGCTCCGGACATTATGAACAATTTCCCGCTTAATTAATTGGGAAATGACAAAAGGCTTAAATAATTCCAAAGCCATGATCTTCGGCAGACCGCACTGGTCCAGATTCAAACGCGGATTGACGACAATAACGGAACGACCGGAATAATCGACGCGCTTGCCCAGTAAATTCTGACGAAAACGACCCTGCTTTCCTTTTAAAGTATCGGCTAAAGATTTTAATTGGCGTTTCTGACCGGTTGAGGCGGTAACGGTTTTGGTATGGCGCGCGGAATTATCGATTAAAGCGTCAACCGCTTCCTGAAGCATGCGCTTTTCGTTGCGGCAAATAACTTCCGGCGCGTTTAAATCCATTAATTGTTTCAAGCGATTATTGCGGTTAATAATCCGGCGATATAAATCATTCAAGTCGGAAGCCGCGAAACGGCCGCCATCGAGCGCGACCATCGGACGCAAATCCGGAGGAACCACCGGCATGACCGTCATAATCATCCATTCCGGACGGATGTTGTTATTTCTTAGACCTTTTAATAACTTCAAACGTTTCACCAATTTTTCTTTTTTAGAATCAACCGCGCCGGAGAGCTTCTCTTCCAGAGATTTAATGCTCTTGACTAAATCAATCTGAGCGAGCAGTTTACGGATAGCTTCCGCGCCGATTGAAGCTCCAAAGATATGGCCGAACTTTTGGCTTAATTCTTGATACTGCTGCTCGGATAAAATTAAGAGCGGTTTTAATTCCTTCAGCTCTTTTTGAACTTGGTCAAAATCTTCCTCTAACCGCGCCAAACGCTCCGTTTTGGCCTTAAGAGCATCTTTCGCTTCTTTGCTGTTTTCGGCGGCGCGGTCGGCTTCTTTTATCTTCTTGAACTGATTATTATATTCATTGTCGATGTTCTTTAATTTTGACTTATATTCCGCCTTGACCTGATCGATCGTGGCTTCTTTCAAAGTCTCGTCGACTTCGGTGACGATAAAGCTGGCGTAGTAAATAACTTTTTCCAAAGACTGGATGCCCAGTCCTAAGAGCAAGCCGATCTTGGAAGACAGGCCTCTTAAAAACCAAATATGAGAAACCGGAACCTGCAGAGTGATGTGGCCCAAGCGTTCGCGACGGACGATACTGCGAGTAACCTCCACGCCGCACTTGTCGCAAACGATTCCTTTGTACCGGATTTTCTTATATTTGCCGCAAGCGCATTCCCAGTCCTTGGTCGGGCCGAAGATCTTTTCGCAGAAGAGACCGTCTTTTTCCGGCTTCTGCGTGCGATAGTTGATAGTCTCCGGCCGGATTATTTCGCCGTGAGACCAGCCGAGAATTTCTTCGGGACTGGCCAATTTAAGGCGGATAGCGGCGAAATCACTGGTTTTTATCGGATTTAACATATATATATATTGATTACGAATTACGAATCGCGAAACCTGAATTATTAATTATTATTCTTCGCTCTTAGCGCCGCCTTCCTTAACGGCCGCGATTATTTCCGGTTTATCATAAGCGAATTTTTCATCCAGTTTGATTTCTTCATCAATGCCCGTGACGACTTCCGAGGCCGGATTTCCGCCGGCGCTATCCAGTAATTCAACATTAAGCCCCAGTCCTTTCAGTTCACGGATAAGCACGTTGAAAGATTCCGGCACATTAAGTTTCTCGATTTCTTCGCCTTTTATAATGGCTTCGTAGGCCTTACTGCGTCCCGGAACGTCATCAGATTTAATCGTCAGCATTTCTTGCAAAGTATGGGCGGCGCCGTATCCTTCCAAGGCCCAAACTTCCATTTCTCCGAATCTTTGACCGCCGAATTGGGCTTTACCGCCCAAAGGCTGCTGCGTAATCAAGGAATAAGGACCGATGGAGCGCTGATGGATCTTATCTTCAACCATGTGGTTAAGCTTCAAAATATATTTATAACCGACTGTAATCTTATTGTCGTACTTATCCCCGGTCTTCCCGTCGTATAGGGGAATCTTTCCGTCTTCCGGCAGTCCGGCCGCTTTCAATTCGCTTTTTATCTGCGCCTCGGAAATACCGTTTAAAGCCGGAGTCATCACGCGATAACCTAATCTTTGCGCGGCAAAGCCCATATGAGTTTCCAGCAACTGGCCGAGATTCATACGGGAAATAATGCCCAAGGGCGATAAAATAACGTCAATCGGGGTGCCGTCGGCCATAAAAGGCATGTCTTCAATCGGAACAACCCGAGAAATAACGCCTTTATTGCCATGGCGTCCGGACATCTTGTCGCCGACTTGGATTTTTCTTAAATTAGCGACCGCCACTTGGATTGATGTCAAAACGCCAGCCGATAACTTATCGCCGGCTTCACGGGAAAATATCTTGATATCCACGACTTTTCCGTGTTCGCCGTGCTCCAGATACATCGAAGAGTCGCGGACGTCTTTGGCTTTCTCGCCGAAAATCGCGCGCAATAATTTTTCTTCGGCCGAGAGCGTGGTTTCGCCCTTAGGAGTAATCTTACCGACTAAAATATCGCCGGAAGAAACTTTCGCGCCGATACGAATAATGCCCTCTTCATCAAGATTCTTTAATTTTTCCTCGCTGATATTGGGAATGTCATTAGTGACAACTTCCGGGCCGAGCTTGGTGTCGCGGACGTCAATGGTATAATTTTCAATATGGATGGAAGAATAAATATCTTCTTTCACCAAGCGTTCGGAGATAATAACCGCGTCTTCGTAGTTAAAACCTTCCCAGGTCATGAAAGCGACCAGAACATTTCGCCCCAAAGACAATTCGCCGTTATCAATGGCCGGACCGTCAGAAAGGATTTCGCCTTTTTTGACCTTCTGGCCGACTTCCACGACCGGATGCTGATTGATGCAGGTAGAAGAGTTGGAACGTAAAAATTTATTTAAATTATAAGTGATCATCTTGCCCTTTTTACCGGTTAATTCAATCATACCGGCGTCCGCTTTAGTGACGACACCGTCTTCGGCGGCGATAATGACATGGCCGCTGTCGCGAGCCGCGCGTTCTTCCACGCCGGTACCGACAATCGGCGCTTCGGATTTAATGAGCGGCACCGCCTGACGCTGCATGTTCGTGCCCATGAGCGATCTTTGCCCGTCGTTATGTTCCATGAACGGGATAAGACTCGTCGCGACGGAAATAATCTGATTGGCGGCCAGGCCGACAAAATCAATCTTACCGACTTCAGACATGCCCGGCTGGCCGTTCCTTCTGACCTCGTGTTTACTGACGATAAAATAACCGTCCTTATCGATCGGAATAGTCGCGTCGACGGTAATATATTTTTCTTCTTCAAAAGCATCCAAATAAACAACTTCATCGGTGACTTTAGTCCCCTTCTTATCATGAGCGGTCTTTCGATAAGGAGTCTCTAGAAAACCATAAGTATTCAAACGGGCATAGCTGGCTAAGTGGCCGACCAAACCGATATTCGGGCCTTCCGGAGTGGCGATCGGGCAGATGCGGCCGTAATGAGTCGTATGGACGTCGCGGACGTCAAACCCCGCGCGTTCGCGGGTCAAGCCGCCCGGACCCATGGCTGATAAACGGCGTTTATGTTCCAATTCCGCGAGCGGATTAGTCTGATCCATGAACTGGGATAATTGGGAAGACATAAAAAATTCGCGGACGACGCCGATAACCGGACGGGCGTTCACAAGCTTAGAGGGAGTCAAAGAAGCGACTTCCGAAGTGGACATGCGATCCTTGATGATGCGTTCCATTCTCGCCAAGCCGACGCGGAAGCGATTCTGAATGAGTCCGCCGATGGCGCGGATACGGCGATTGCCCAAATGGTCAATATCGTCTTCCGGTTCCTTAACAATATTCAAACGGATAATTTCTTTGATTATCAAAACTAAATCTTCTTTGCGCAAAATCCGATTCTCTTTCTTATTGGCCGGTAAATCAAGAGAAAAACGGCGATTCAATTTATAGCGCCCGACCCGGCCGAAATCATAACGGTCAAAGCGGAAAAACATGGAATGGATGAGCTGGCGGGCGTTATCGACGGAAGCTAAATCTCCCGGACGGATGCGGCGATAAACTTCCTGAAGCCCCTCGGCTTCATTTTTGGCGGCGTCTTTCTCAATCGTCGCTTCAATATAGGTCTTTTCCTCCTTATTCTTGACTAAATCGACGGCGGCGAATAATTTTAATAATTCCTCATCGGTCTCATAGCCGAACGCTCTAAGCAATGAGGTAATCGCGACTTTTCTTTTCCGGTCGATACGCACCCAGAGAACTTTATTCGCGTCGGTCTCGATTTCCAGCCAAGCGCCGCGATTCGGAATAACCTTCGCGCCGTAGCATTTTTTTCCCTTGATAAATTCCGCGGTAAACATGACGCCGGCGGAACGGATTAATTGGGAGACGACGACTCTTTCAATGCCGTTGATAATAAAGGTTCCTTTATCGGTCATGAGTGGAAAGTCGCCCAAAAAGACTTCCTGATTCAAGGAGCGACCGCTCTTCTTATTGAGTAATCGAGTCTTAACGCGCAAAGGCGCTTCATAAGTAATATTCTTTTCTCGGCTTTCTATTTCCGAAAACTTCGGTTCATCCAGATAATAATCTTCCAAATATAATTCCAAATCACGGCCGATGAAATCGGTGACGGGATTTATTTCGTCAAAAAGTTCCGCTAAACCTTCTTTTAAAAACCACTTATAACTATCCGTCTGGATTTCGATCAGATCCGGCATCGGCACGACTTCGGCCAGCGAGGAAAATGATTTTCGTTTAGACATAGGACTTATATTTATATAAAGAAAAACAAAAAACTAGAAAAAACAAAAAACTAGAAAACTAGAAAAAACAAAAAACAAAAAACAAAAAAATCCCTTAACAAAAAAATCCCCACCCCAATTTGGTTTGAGTTTCGTAAGTTATTAAATTAATTTATTTTTTGATAAATCACTTTTTAGATAAAAAGTGTTAAGATATTTCTATAATATTACAATAATAATTATTTGTCAATACACATCTTCTCCACAACTTCTTCACGGGCGACTTCCCGTTCGTCCCAGGGGATTTTCTGACCATTCTTAGCGCAGATAAATTGCTCCGCGCCCTTGCCTGTTAAAAGCACTAAATCACCTTCTTTGGCTAATTCTAGCGCTTTTCTAATAGCTTCCCGACGGTCTAAAATCTTGAATAGATCCTTATTGGACACCCGACCGGCGTTCTCCACCCCGGCGGCGACTTGATTGATTATCAGAAGCGGGTCCTCGTCATAGGGGTCTTCATTGGTGACAACTATAAAATCGGCGTATTTAGCCGCCAGACTCCCCAAAATAGGCCGCCGCGCCTGGTCGCGGCCGCCTCCGGCCGAGCCGAGAACATGGATAATTTTATTATGGGGGAGGAATTCCAGAGTCTGATAAAGCTTAATCATCGCTTCCGGCTCAAAAGCATAGTCAACGATAACGGTAAAATTCTGACCGGCATTAATAATTTCCATCTTTCCGGCCAAACCCCTGATCTCTTCCAAGCCGGATTTTATCTGCGCGAAACTTAATTTCTGATTAAGACCGACGGCCGCGGCAGTAAGCGCATTAACGGCGTTGAGTTCTCCTAATAATTTTAAATTTATCGGCTGGCCGTTAATAGTTATTTTCGTCCCGCCGCCGCTCGCTTCGACGTTTGTTCCTCGGACAAGCGTAAAATCTTTAACTATTGCTTCGCTCTTCATTTCTGCCGACAAAGAAGCGAGAGAAACTTGAGGGTTAAGAGAATAGGCCATTTTCGCTTCCGCCCGGAAATTTAAAAAGTAATCGGCGTTATCGTCATCGCCGTTAACGATAATCGTCTTAAAAACCCTGGTTAAATCTAATTTCTTAAGCTGGCTGGCCGTCTTGGTTATCCGTCGCTCCTCATTGATATATTTTGTCCGGCAATTTTTCAAATGCGCGAATAATTTTCCTTTGGCGGCTCGATATTTCTCAAAGCTGCCGTGCGCCTCAATATGTTCCGGATAAAGATTGGTAAAAACTAAAATATCATAGTTGATAAAAAGATGCCGGAACTGGGCGATGCCCTGCGAAGTCGTTTCCACGATCGCGTAGCGGCAATTATTCTTGACCATCCGGCGTAAAAATTTTTGGATAAAAAAACGGCCGGGCATGGTCATCTTCTTATCGTTCAGCCATTCGCGATTGCCGTCGGAAAAAACGGAAGTGGAAGTCAGCCCGGTCTTATAACCGGCGGCATTGAGCAGACGCGCGATCATATAGACGACGGAAGTCTTGCCGGAAGTTCCGGTCACGCCGATAACCACGAGCTGATTACTCGGGAAACGATACCATAAAGCCGCCGCCAGATTCATCAGAAAATGATAGGGCGGCTGAAGAGCTTTAAAAAGTTTCCGGGGGATAAGTTTTTTTATTTTTTCCAACATGTGGTTATTATAACACGCGATACCACTTGTTCCAATCCCAACCTCGGAGTCGAAATAAAAACCTCATTAGTATCGACAAAAGCCTCCCATTTTTGATGAGAGGCTTTTAGTTTATTATCAAAATTTCAGCTAAGGCATCCGGCTATATTTGATATTATAATATTCTAACATTATTTCGAGAAAAACATTTCGTCATCGTCTTCAAAGGGGCGACTGCCGCCGCCGGTTTTTTCCTCTTTGGGCTTGCCGCCCTTCTTATCGGCTCTGATTTTTTCTAAAATTTCGTCTTCATCATTAATCGCTTGATCCTCTTCGGCGGGCGTCAACCTTAATTCCGCTTCCGCTTTCGCCTCTTCCTCTTCACCGGCGTCCGCCTCTTCGCCAGTATTTTCTTCAGCTATAGGCATATCTTTTTCTGATTTATCTTCCGCTTCCGACTCATCTTCGGAATCATCAGTTCCCGTCTTTAGTTCGTCTTCTTCGGTTTTTTCTTCATCTTCCGCTTCGCCGCCGTTATTAAAAACCAACCCGGGGTCCGCTTCATCCTCTTCTAAATAACTGTCCGGCGCGTTCGCCTCGGCGCGACTATGTATTGGTATCCCAATAATGTCGCTGCCGCCCATCGCCTCATACTGTTCTTGGCTGATCATCACTTCCCGCGGTTTGGCGCCGTTACTCGGACCGATGATTCCCGCTTCTTCCAGCATATCCAAAATCTTGGCCGCTCGGCCATAACCGATTGACAGGCGGCGCTGAAGCATCGAGGTTGAGGCTTTCCCGGCTCTAACAATAATTTCTTTCGCCTCTTCAAACAGTTCATCTTCGTCGCCGTGGTTGCCGTCCAAGCCGACACCGGCGTTACCGCCGACTTTCTGGCGTTCGGTGACTCCTTCCAAATATTCCGCCGCCCCGCTCTTATCTTTAATATAATTAACGACATCGTTAATTTCTTCATCGCTTAAATAAGCTCCCTGGATGCGTTTCGGTTTGGAAAATTCCGCGGACATAAATAGCATATCGCCCTGTCCCAATAATTTTTCCGCTCCGGACGAATCAAGGATGGTTTTAGAATCCACTAAGGAAGCGACGGAAAAAGCGATGCGCGTCGGGATGTTCGCTTTGATTAAGCCGGTGATGACGTCAACGCTCGGACGTTGCGTCGCCAAGATAAGATGGATGCCGATAGCGCGGGACATCTGCGCCAGACGAATAACCGCCGCCTCCATATCTTTACCCGCCGTCATCATAAAATCGGCCAGCTCATCGATGATAAAAACGATATAAGGCATCTTCTCCGAACTGCCCGCGTTATAAGACTGGATATTTCTTTTGCCGGATTTATTTAGAACATCATAACGGCGCTCCATTTCATTCAGACACCATTTCAACGCGTTGATGGTTTTATTGACGTCAGTAATGACCGGAGTAAGCAAATGAGGAATACCGTTATAAGTCGGAAGTTCCACGCGCTTGGGATCGACCATAATAAAACGCAAGTCGTCCGGATTGTTCTGATATAAAAGACTGACGATAATCGCGTTCAAACAAACCGATTTACCGGAATTGGTCGCGCCGGCTACTAAGAGATGAGGCATTCTTGATAAATCATACAGCCAGGCCGTACCGGCCACGTCTTTACCGAGCGCAATGGATAGATTATTCTTTCGCGCTTTAAAAGCTCCGTCTTCTAAAATTTCCCTTAAGCCCACGATGGCCTTGGCTTTATTCGGGACCTCAACGCCGACTAAGGATTTCCCCGGAATAGGCGCTTCAATCCTGATCGGATGGGCCGCCAGCGCCAAAGATAAATCGTTATTTAAAGTAGTGATGCGCGATAATTTGACGCCTTCACCCGGACGAAAAGTATATTGAGTAACGGTCGGGCCGACTTTAGTTTCCCCCATTTCCACTTCAATCCCGAACTTGGCCAGGGTTTTCTTAATTTTTTGAGCGTTCAATTCCGTGTCGCCGCCGATAGCCTTGCTGGATTTATTATCAAGTAATTCCAAAGGCATGTCGATTCTAATCGACCGCTTCGGCCAGACGATTTTTTCCTGGATCCTCTTCCCTTCTTTCTTGACGCTCGGGCTGATAATTTCATCGCTCTCATCTTCGGCCTCAACTTTTTCCAGTTTCGCCGGTATCTCTTTCCTCTGCCAGGCGCTTAAAACTTCTTCCCGCGCGTCATTAATCAATTTTCGCCCCTCATTTTCTCCCTCCTCGGCCGACGTCCAAAAAAGATTCTTGAGAAAAAGACCGATCGGACGAAAAATTTTCGCGAATAAACTTTCCCGCCCGATAATCCGGCCCAAAGAAGTGTTAAAGACCAACACCAAAGCCATGAGCAGTAAGGCGATTAAAACTAAGACGCTTCCCCAAAAACCGAAAATATAAAAAAATAGCTGGCTCAAATATAGGCCGACATAGCCGCCGCCGACCCCTTCCAGCACCGAACTCTTCCACTGTAAAGGTGAAATAAAAAAATGGAATAAAGTCTGATAAGAGGTAAAGAGCAGGAGTAAACCGAGATAATCAGTAAATTTCAAAGGCCTCTCGGCCTGGCGGATCAGAATCAGCGCCCAATATAATAAAATCAAAGGCGCGAGCCATTTGCCGAAACCGAAAATAAGCGTCAGCCATTTGGAAATAAAGAGGCCGAAATGGCCGGATAAGTTGAACAGGCCCAAAAAACTGACCAGACCGAAAACCAACAGGAAGACGATAACGATGCTGCGCTTGGCTTTATCGTCCAGATTGAATTCCGGCAAAGCGATATAGTCAAAAGGATTGGAGTTTTTCTTTTTGCGGCCCATACGGGAAAAATTATGATTATTAATAGTCCTATTATATCATAGCTGAAACCAATTAAAAAGCGCGGTTTTGGCCCGAGGGGAGACATTCGGCCGTTAATTTATTTTATTAAAAACCAGCAGATTATCCACTAGCCACCAAACTACTCCCTTGGCTTTCATCTCCTTTTTCATGGCGGCCGTTCTAGAGTCAAGATAAGAAAAATTTTTACGCTTGAATTTTTCAATCCAATAACCGGGCGGCTGTTCATTAATATGCCCGAGGCTTCTCGGTCCCTGACCAGGAGCGGCGGCGGTAAAGATTATGTCGTCGGCGGCGGCCGTTACTGTTTCAACTAAAATATCCGCGTCTTCAGCCCTTAAATGCTCGGCCACCTCTAAACAAAGTCCTAAATCATACTTCTTTTTAAAATTATATTTCTTAGCTAGATCAAAAATCACTAATCGGTCTTTACTTAATAGAAATTCCTCGCGCGCCGCCGGAGACCCGTCCAGACCGGTCAGACATTTTATTCCTCTTCTGGCAAACTCTTTAAGATATAAGCCCGCGCCGCAACCGATATCGACGATACTGCCGGGAGCGTAGTATTTCAAAACCACCTCGACAAATTGAGCCGCCGAGTCCGCCTCCAATTTTATCGTATTTTTAAAAAATTTATTGTCGTAAATATGTGTTTCTACCGCCATTGGTCGAATATTTATAATTTCAAATTAGTTTTAACCTGCCTGATAAGTTCAATGGCCGCGTTTTCATCATTATCGAATTTCAAAAGCCAATAGGTCGCCGTCCGGATAGCCGTCCAATTATAATAGAGATCGATCCGCGCCTGTAAATCGCCGGTCATGGTTAAGCCGGCCGCCGTCAGATAAGTATCCAGAAATAATTTTTTCATAGCGGTCGCCGAAGCGGCGTCGCTGGCCTTTCTTAAAATCTTGTATTCCAATTGCTGCAAAAAGGAGCCCAGATCACGAGCTAAATCCCCCAAGCAGAAGTCGGTAAAATCAATCAGCCCGACTCTATTCAGGGATGTCTGAACAATGTTTTCCGGATGAGCGTCGCCGTGAATAAGAGTCAGCCGGCCGCCGGACTGGAAATAAGCTTCTTCTTTCTCGATTAAAATGGCGTAAATCCGGCGCAGATCAGCGGCGTATTTATCGGGAAAACGGTTCGCGACTTCCTTGATGATATTTTCCGATCCGGGAATAACCGTCCCGATCCGAGAATTGATGGGATTAAAATTAGCCCGGGCGTCAAAGGGCAAGGCATGCAGGCGGGCGAATAATCGGGCGCCGGCGATAATGATTTTTTCTACCGTCGCGGAATCCTTATTCTTGATATAGTACAGAAGATTCTCGCCTTTCAATCCGCGATAAAAAGTGCCACGGAAATAAGGAGAGTAGAACAAAGGGTCGGGGATATCGATGGCCTCGCTGGGGAAACCGGCCGCCCAGAGATATTTGAGCGCCAGATAAACATTCTCCCGTTCTTCGCTGCTATGCGCCGAGCAAACAATCGGAATTTTGTCTTCCGTACCGTCGGCTTTAGCGAAATAAGCCGTAAAGCCGATAACGACGTGATAGGTTGTTTCCCAGACCAGCTCTCTATACGGTTTGATCATCACCCTGGTAATGTCGCTAAAGGAGGGATAATGAGGCAAAACTTCTTTCCTGAATAACTCGACAACGTAAGCTTCGTCAAACAATTGCAAAATCTTGTTCATACGGTTTTTTGCCAATGTTTCTTCCAATGGCTTTCCCAAATTAATTTTTTTATCTTCAAATAGCAAGCTTCCGCCTCCAATTTCTTCTTCTTAGTTTTTAAATTGGCGAAAGAGCGGACGGAACGGATCAAGTCTTCCAGACCGCGCTCAATTTCATCCGGACTCCAGGCGTAGGGGCCGTAAATCTTAGAAAAATCATGAGCGCTCGCCCACCAAAAAGTACAACTCGCTAATCCGCGAACCAGGTGCCAGCGGTACCAATAGAAATTCTTATCATCCTTGAATTTAACGCCCAAGTCAAGCGCCAGATTAGCGAGCTTCCAGAGATTGACTTGGATCTTATTATTCTTATCCAGCCATAAATGATAGGGCTGATTATCCGCAACATCTTTCGGACTTGATTCCCAAGAGGAAGATTTTAATTCCGCCGGTTCCGGTCGGCCCTTGGCTAATTTGATAAAAGCGGATAATGTCGCGCTCGACAAATTTTTTACCTTAGCAATCTTTTCTATTTCCGCGGACGGATCTTCATGCCGTAAACCATAAAGCTCGGCATCGGTCGCGGTTAAAATTACGACCGAATTTTTATTTCTACTCTGATCGGAAACGCCCTTCTCCTTATTAAAAACGGCCCGCTCTTTTTGAACCAGCGACCAAATCTTATCGGGCGGATAAGCGCTGGATATAATTCGGTCGCGAAAAACGACTTTTAAGCCGCTGGCGGCGTCAAGATAGATCTTCCCCGATTCTATCCGGCGCGAATTTTTGGCGCTATAAGCGACTTCATCAAGAATAATCCAGGAATAGCCGAGGCGTTTTACTAGTTTAGCCAGGGCCGGCGAATAAGCCATCTCCGGCAAAAAAAATCCGGCCGGTTTGAAATTCTTGCCGAAATGCTTTCTTAAAATTTTTTCATTGGTTCTTATCTGGCGAATAACTTCCGCTTCCGGCAAAAGAGGCAAAAAACCGTGATAAGCGGCCGAACCGGTTAACTCAATCCGTCCTTTTTTGACTAAAAATTTCAAACGGTTTAAAAAAGCCTCGGCTTTCTCATTCGCCAGACGCTCCAATAAGCAGCCGCTGACATTCCAGGTCGCGCGCAGGTTCGAATGCTCTTCCATTAAGCGCAACAAGCGCCAATAGCTTTTGTCGAGCGCCTTATTGATGCTGTAAGATTCGGCGTTCGCCGGTTGATAAAAATGCAAAAAATTAAGCCACAACATAAATTTTAATAAGTTTTTTATTTTTTATATTTAAGCGCTTTCTGATAAAGTTCCAAATATTTCTTGGCCGGTATCTCCCAGCTATGGGAACGCTTCATCGCTCGCCTAATCAGCGCGTTCCAAACGGACTTATGCCGATAACCTTCCAAGGCGCGGACGATGGTCGCGTAAAAATCCAATTCATTGTCGGTCTTAAAAGTGAAACCGGTCCCGGTTTTTAACGCCGGATTAAAATTTTCTACGGTATCATACAGGCCGCCGATTTCTCGAACAATGGGGATGCAACCGTAGCGCATCGCGATGAGCTGATTGATGCCGCAGGGTTCATGATTGGAAGGAAGCAGAAAAAAGTCACTGGCGGCATAGAGAAGGTTCTCTTTTAGTTGATCGAAAGGAAACCAGATGATCTTAGTCGGATACTTTTTCTGGAGTTTCTTGATCGGCGCGATATATTCCTTGCTGCCGTCGCCCATAAATACCAATTGGACGTCCAGCCGCAGAAGAGAATCAATAATTTTCAAGATAACGTCGAAACCTTTTTGAAAAGTGACGCGCGAAGTCGTGCAAAGCATAGGAATATCGGAATTGACCGGCAAACCGATAGTTTTCTGCAAGTATTCTTTGTTGTCCGTTTTGGCCGCGGGATTAGAAAAAGAATAACGCTTCGCCAAAGTCTGGTCTTGCTCCGGATTATAGGCGTTATAATCAATGCCGTTGATTATCCCGAAGAGACGATCCGAGCGGTTTTTTAAAATGCGATGCAAATCTTGACCGAATTTCTTAGTCATTATCTCTTCACGATAAGTCTCACTGACCGTATTGATAATGTCGGCCGACAAGATCGCGCGCTTAGCGAAGTTGATGGTCTCCAGCGCCGGATCGGACAGATGCGGCAGACGAGAACGGCCGTAGTCCTTATTGGCCGGCAAGGTTTCCCACCAATCATGACCCAGCTGAAAAATAAGATTGTGGATGGTAAAAACGGTTTTCGCTTTCTCTAAAGTCTTGGAATAACGGAACTCCGTCTTCAGATAATACGGGATCAAGCCGGTCTGCCAATCATGGCAATGGATGATATCGGCCGAGAATTTCAAGAGCGATAATAATTTTAAAGCGGCGACATTAAAAACCAAAAAACGGGCGTTTTCATGAGACGATCCGTAAATATGGCGATGCCGGGAAAAAAATTTCTGGCATTCCACGAAATAAATCGGCAAACCGGACATCAGATAGCCTTGCCAATAGCTGACTTTGACACTTTCTTGGCTGTTGAGATGCAAATTAACGTTAGCGGCCACTAAACATAAATTATTGGCGGTCTTATCTATCAACCGGTCGTAAAGAGGAGTAATAATAATAACCTCATGGCCTAATCTTTTCAAGGCCTTGGGCAGGCTGCGAGTCACATCGGCCAAGCCGCCGGTCTTGGAGAACGGCGCTACTTCCGAGGCGATGTGGACTATTTTTAATTTTTTGGGCATAAACGCGAATTTAAAGCGCAAATGGCGATAGCGAGAGCGTCGGCCGCGTCATCGGGTTGAGGCAAAACCGATAAATTAAGAATTAATTTAACCATTTTCTGGACTTGTTTTTTAGAAGCTTGGCCGTAAGCGGAAACAGCTTGTTTGACCTGGGTCGGCGTAAAATCAAAAACCGGCAGATTATTTTGTTTGAGGGTCAGGAGCGCGACCCCGCGAGCTTGACCGACGATGAGAGCAGTTCGGACGTTTTTATTAAAAAATAATTGTTCTATCGCCGCTAAATCCGGCTGATATTTTTTTATTATTTTATCCAATTCAGAATTAAGAAGCAGGAGGCGGGCGGCCAAATCTCCGCCGGCCTTAGTCCTGATGGAACCATAAGCCAGGCAAGTTAATTTCCCGCCGTCATTTTTGATTAATCCGTACCCGGTATCGGCGATTCCCGGATCAATCCCTAAAATAATCTTGGCCATAAGCCGAGAATTTACAATAAATTAGAATAATAGCCGTTAACGTCCTCATTGTCGTCTAACTCTTCAAAAAATTTATCTATCTTTTCCCGGGACTCGGCCGGCAAAGTGATTTTTTCCTTGGCGACATACTCAATTTCCGCCGACTCCGCCGGCAACTCTTTAAAACCTAGAAAATCGCGGACGGACTGAAAATCTTTCACGGCCGTATAAATAGTAATCCCCTCGTCTTCTTTCTGAAAATCAATAATGCCAAGATCGATGAGCTCTAATTCTAGTCCCTCATTATTTATTTTTTTTGCGGCGATAGCGGCGTTGGCGATACGAATAACTCCGAGCTGGGAAAAATTCCATAAGACCGGACCGAAAGCGCCGCCGTTCTTGGTAAACAGATGGCGGACGGTCGAGCCGCTCCGGTTCTTATTATCGGTCAAGCATCTAACGACTACCTGGACATTCGGCGGGACGATCCCCTCATAAAATAATTCCACTATCTGTTCGCCCCCAAGCTCGCCCGTGCCTTTTTTAATGGCGCGTTCAATATTATCCTTAGGCATGCTGGAATCGCGCGCCCGATCAATCGCCGCCCGCAGTGACGGGTTAGCGTTCGGATCACCGCCCTTTTTCGCGGCAATGGTGATCATATTAGCCAATTTAGTAAAAATCGTGCCGCGTTTGGCGTCGATTAATTCTTTCTGGCGATGAGTGGTCGCCCACTTAGAATGTCCGGACATAAAAAAAATAAATTGGACTATTATTTAACGTCGGGTCGTCTGCCTTCAAGCTGATATTCCTCTCACAAAACTTTAGCGTAAATTGAAATAAAAATCAAGATGAATTATAATGAAAATACCAGTAAAATAACCTAAAAATATGAAAACTTTAAATTTACCGAGCCTTAACGAAATTGTTCTGGCCGCTCTGGACTTTTTTACGGAAAATAAGCCGCCGCGCTTACAGATGCGACGTTTTAAGCTTCCGATTGTCGTCGGCAGCGGGAATGCTTATAATACCGGATTGGCTCTCTTCGGCAATCGGTCGGCGATTATCGCCAGTGAAAGCAATTTTAAACAAACTCTAAAAAATTATCAAGGGCTTATCAAGAGCAAGCAGATGGTTAACGCCCTGATTATTTCCGCCAGCGGCGAGAAAGATTCTGTTTGGGAAACGCGACTCGCTAAAAAATATGGATTACACACTATTCTGTTGACCTGCGACGGTAATTCCAGCGCCGCCAGAATCGCCGCTGAAGTCATAATCTATAGAAGAATGCCGGAACCATATACCTACAATACCTCTACTTATTTGGGGATGTTGCTTTCCGCCAGCGGTGAAAAAGCGGCGGATATTAAAAAATTCATTTCCGATTTAAAAATCAATAAAAATCTAAAGGACTATCGGGCTTATGCTTTTATTCTGCCGGATGAATTCGCCGCGATCGCGCCGATGCTGGAAATTAAAGGACATGAACTATTCGGACCGTATTTATCCTTACGCGCTTTTACCTATGGCGAAGCGCGGCACGCCAAATTCGTCCATCCTTGGAACAAGGAGCTGGTCTTCAGCCTCGGGGAGAATGAATATTTCGGCTTTAAGGAGAATCGCGTAGAAATAAGATTGCCGGAGAATGCCGGCATCGGGCTAGTTATGGCTCTAACCTATTATCTTGTCGGCCTCGTCCAAGAAACCAAGCCGCCTTATTTCAAAAAGGATGTCGCCGGCTTCTGCACCGACTACGGCTACAAAGCTTACGGCCAGAAAAAACCTTTTGATATCATCGTGCCGGGGAATTAAAATCTTCCGCTTGGCCTTAACCGCTCCCGGCCGCTCTAATATACTTTTATACTTTTCTAAGAGCTGGGGCTATAATTAATTCAGTTTAATCATAGAAATTAAATCAACTTTTATGTCTAAAGACAAAAAAATCCTCATTTTTTTAGTCGCGATTATGGCTCTTATCATCGGGGGCGTCCTGATAGTTACTTCTAAAATGTTCCAGGATAACATCGCTGATCCTGCCGAGTCGGTCCGCCTCGGCCTATCGCTTGACCACATAAAATCCGACCGCTGGAAAGCGGAACAGGGTTATATCACCAAACGCGCCGAAGAACTGGGCGCGACCGTAACCACGTTTATAGCTAACAGCGACGACAATGTCCAAATCTCGCAAATTAAAAATTTAATCGCCCAGAAAGTTGACGTGATTATAGTGGTCGCTCATAACGCCAAAGCGCTTATTCCCGTCCTCACCGAAGCTCATGAAGCGGGAATTAAAATTTTTGCTTATGACCGCCTCTTAACCGACTCGCCCGATGTGGATTTCTATGTCTCGTTTGATAATGTCAAAGTCGGCCGTTTGGAAGCGCAGGGCATTTTAGATATTGTCCCTGAAGGAAATTATGTTTACTTGGGCGGTTCTCCGACCGATAATAACGCCTTACTGGTCAAAAAAGGTTCCCTGGAAATTTTACAACCAAAAATAGATAGCGGCGATATTAAAATAGTTTATGACGCTTTCACCAAGGATTGGAGCGCGACCGAAGCTTATAAGAATTTAAAAGGCTATCTCGCGACCAGCACGGAAATAGACGCGATTGTCGCGGCGAGCGACAATATTTCTTTAGGAGCGATACTGGCCTTGCAAGAATACGGCCTCAGCGGCAAGATTCCTATTTCCGGCCAAGACGCCGAGGTTTCGGCTTTCAAACGTATTTTAGACGGCACCCAATCTTTCACTATTTATAAAAAAATCCAAAATTTGTCGTCTAAGGCCGCGGAAACAGCCGTCGCCTTGGCGCGCGGCCAAAAAGTCGAAGCCAGCGCCGTTGTCAATAATGGCATCATCGATATTCCCTCTTATCTGATGGATGTTATCGTAGTCAATAAGGATAATATCATAGATACTGTTATCAAAGACGGCTTCCATACTTACGAAGAAATTTATGGCGGACAAAAGACGCAATAAAACGAACTGGCCGCAACATTAATTAAGACTAGCTTTTATCAATCAAAACCCCCGCCAATCAGCGGGGTTTTTAGTCTTTATTAAATAAGGCTGTGACCGCTCATTTCTTTCGGTTTCTCAAGGTTCATTAATTTAATAATGGTCGGAGCAACATCGGCTAAGCGGCCGCCAGGCCTTAATTCATCCAAGGTCGTCCGGTTTGATTTCTTGGCCGCCAAACTCTCTTTAACCGCAATAAATGGAACCGGATTCAAAGAATGTTCTTTAATCATCTCTTTTCTCTTAAAATCATACATCTCATCGGCATTGCCGTGGTCAGCCGTAACGATAACCGTACCGCCGCGTTTTAAAATTTCGCAAGTTATTTTTTTAAGACAGGCATCAACAGTTTTAACGCCTCTGATGGCGGCGGGAATATTGCCGGTATGCCCGACCATATCCGCATTAGCAAAATTCACAAGCACAAAATCATAAACATCTTTCTCTAGTTCGTCCAACAGCCTAGTGCAAATGAGTTTAGCCGACATTTCCGGCCGAGAAGCATAACTATCAACTCGAGGCGAAGGAACAAGTAACCGATCTTCACCGCTAAAAGCCGCTTCCCTGCCACCGTTGAAAAAATAAGTAACATGAGCATATTTTTCCGTTTCCGCGATTCTTAGTTGTTTTAAACCGGCGCGAGATATGATTTCTCCTAAACAATTATTAAGACATTTCGAAGGAAAAGCGACATGCAGCTTTAGATTTTTTTCATACTCGGTAAAAGCCACAAAATATAAATTTTTTATAATAAGGTCATTTTTCAAATCTTCGGATTTTAACTTGTTATCAGTCAAAGCCCTAGTAATTTCTCTGGCCCGGTCAGCCCGGTAATTAAAAAATATGACGGCATCGCCGTTTTCTATAGATTTAGTCTTCTTAATTATGGCTGGCAACATTTCCTCATCATAAATTTTCCGCTTATAACTAACCCGGATCGCTTCAGCGGCCGAAGAAAAAATTTCTCCTTGGCCATTAACCATCGCCTGATAGGCTTTATTAATCCTCTCCCAATGATTATCCCGGTCCATGGCGTAAAAACGCCCGGAAACAGTGGCGATTTTACCGACCTCGAGTCTAGCCATCTCGTTCTCTAAGGCCTTAATAAAATGGCGACCGCTATCACGAGGTGTATCCCGGCCATCTAAAAAAGCATGTACATAAACTTCTTTTAGCCCGGACTTCTTAGCAAGAGATAAAAGAGCGAATAGATGTTCCAAGGAAGAGTGAACGCGGCCATCGGAAACGAGTCCTAATATCTGCCAAGCGCCGCCGGTCTTCTTAAGATGGGCGATTGAGGCTTTCAGTTCGGCATTATTAAAAAAAGATTTGTCTTTAATCGAGTTATTGATCCTTAACAAGTCTTGGAGAACCACTCGCCCGGCGCCTAGATTAAGATGGCCGACTTCACTATTGCCAAACACGCCTCGAGGCAGACCGACTTTTTCTTCAGAAGCGAATAATAGTTTAGTCGGGTACTTGACAGTCAGCTCATTAAAAAAGAGCGATTTGATACAACTGATAGCATTGCCTTCTGATGGTTCGGCAATTCCCCAGCCGTCTAAGACAATTAAGGCTAAGGGTTGTTTTTGGTTTTTATTATTCATATCGCCACATGTTAACTATTATATTGACCTAAAATCATTATAGCATAAATTTTTCGGATTATAACCAAGCAAATTGACGATAAAAGCGGGAAAGTGTTAGTATGGAAGGGAGCTTAATCTAAATCATATCAGTGAATCAATTAAGCGACAATTCAAGAAAATCGGGGTGGAAATCGGCTTAGCGGCGCTAAAAACCCTCCATTTATCAGGAAAGCTCCTGACCTATCTGTTCCGGCTTGGCACCGGCTTTTTTCGTTTACTCTTTAAAGACATTTTTTACAAAATATCAGTTAAAATTTATTACGGAATTTTCAAACTAAAAAAGAATGATTTGGCTCATAATGCCGTCAGTGAAATTATTAAAAACCATTTGGTCTATTTCTTCGTTGTTTCTTTAACGGTTTTATTTATCTTTACTAATCTGATAAATCAGAGCCAGGCCGGCAATCTGGAAACAAAAATATCCAAAACCGTCATGGCCGACTTAATCCCGGCCGATTTGGGTTCGCGCCAAGATGAAGAATTAATTAAAGAGACAGCCATCCCCGCCAAAATAATAGCGACAGATAAAAAAAATGATGCAGACAATACTTACGCTTTAGATAAGCAAGACAGCCTGATTATCATGGAAGATCCCGATGACGAGCTGGCTTTAGTTTTTAATGATACCGGCGATACTTTATACAAAGCGCGCTTTATCGGCGCTTCCACCACCGGCGGCGATATCTTAATTCCACAACGTGGTGAAATTACTTATTATACCGTTCAAAACGGTGATACTGTCAGCTCTATCGCCCGCCGCTTCAACCTAACGATTAATACTGTTCTTTGGACGAACAACCTCAGCGCCTTCAGTTTGATCCGCCCCGGAGACAGCCTGACTATCTTGCCGACCAGCGGCATCCTATATACCATTAAAACCGGCGATGTCATTTCCAAAATTGCCGCCAGGTATGGGATAGACGCCGACAAGATCTTGAGCTTCAATAATATCAACGACAGCCTTAAAATCGGACAAAAGATAATCTTGCCCGGAGCCAGTAAGCTAAGCGAGCAAACGAGCGTCGCCCGCGCCGCCACCCAAAGCGGTTTATCGGTCATTCGTGACTTGATAAAAGCACCAACCGCAAAAGCCGGAAGCGGTAAAATGGCTTGGCCGACCGTCGGCTACCGCATCACCCAGTATTTTTCTTGGAGCCATAATGGCGTTGATATCGGAAACAAAACCGGGACGCCGATTTACGCGGCCGAAGCCGGTGTCGTGGAGATTGCTCGAGTCGGCTACAATGGCGGCTACGGCAATACTATCGTTATCAATCATGGCGGCGGCTACAAAACCCGCTATGGACACGCCTCCAAACTTTTTGTTAAAGTGGGAGACGAGGTTGAGAAGGGAGAAAATATCGCCACGATGGGTTCAACCGGACGCTCGACCGGACCGCACCTGCATTTTGAGGTGCTCATCAACGGAAAAAGATATAACCCGCTTAACTATATAAAATAACCATATGTCTATCTTTGCAGGAATTCTAATCATCGCGGCCGGAGCTTTTCTGGTGATAAAAACCGAATGGTTCCTGAATAATTTCGGGCGCATCGCCTGGTTTGAAGACAAGCTTGGTTCAGAAGGCGGTTCACGCTTAGGTTATAAACTGGTTGGCATCGTCTGCTTGATAATGGGTATTATTATTATGACCGGCAGCGGCGTTGAATTCGGCCGATGGATTTTAGGTCCGCTCTTAAAATATAGCGGGACCGGGCAATAGCCTTGGCGGAAAGACCAATGATGAAAAGATGAATCACGGAAAAGATAGATTACTTGACCGCTAAAATATTAATTGCTAATCTTCTATCAATCGCGAAAGCTAAGGGCCCTTAGCTCAGCTGGCTAGAGCACCTGCTTTGCAAGCAGGGGGTCATCGGTTCGAATCCGATAGGGTCCACTAAAAAAACAACTCCGCCGATGTGGAGTTGTTTTAGTTTATACTGACAAAAAGCATTTATTCAATTTTAAATTTTATCTTATTTGCTTCCTCCAGCATTTCAACGCTCGCCTTAACGGATGAATTAGAACTTTTTTTTAATATTAAACGATCACCAAATTTTTTATATAAGGCTGTTAGAAATTCGTCTCCCCAAGACGGAGAAAGAACATCGATTCCGTTAAAATCTACATATATTTTTTCTTCCTCGGAGATATTATTAAAGTTAGGTAAAAATGCCGCCAAGGCTTCTCTGCCCAACTGGCGAGACGTTAATATCGCGCCAAATTTTTTTATATCAATAATCATATAATTAGAATTTAATTATAGCCAAACAACCCCGGAAAAAAATTTTGGCTTTTTTTATTTTTAATTCCGAGCTATTTTTATTTAAGTTTAATTCCGCCCCACCGCTTTGAAAAAATAAACTAATCGGATTTTTTTCTATTACCGCCCTGACGTATTTTAATCCATTTCCCCTGCTTTCCGGCGCTCTACCGGAAAGAATCTCGGTAAAAGCAACTTTTAGCGCTTCTAAATCATTTTGCAATTCCGGCTTAACTCTTTTTAATGTCTTAAATACTCCCTGCCCTCTGTCGGCTAAAACAATTACTTTATTTTGAGTATCATAAGCAAAAAATATTCCGATAATATCCGGCCAATTACCAAGATTATGTCCGAATGAATTATCACCGATCTCACCAACAATAGAAATGAGTAAAGAAAAAATGGACTCTATTTCTTTATTTTTGCTCAAAGCTGTTCTTAGTTTATAAAGTCTCCCCTGAAAAATAGAACTGTCTGAACAATAAAAAATATCATTTGGCTTTTCACCAATATTATTTTTAACCCACTGGCTGGCAAATTTAAGACAAGAAGACGTTAAAAATTCTTCTAATTGAGTTAAATTATAATAACGATGCTCACCCTGTTTTTCTCTTAATGATTTTAATTTCCCTTTATCATCCCATCTTCTCAAGGTATCTATCGAAACCCCCAAGAAATCAGCGGCTTCGTTTATTTTAAGTTGATTATTAATCATATAATCACATTATACACCAATCATTAAACCTATGCAATATTTGATACTATAGTTTATGCAAAATTATAATATAATATGTTTAATATCAGCAAATATATACTTTATAAACTATTCGATTTTTAAAAAAATTTCTAACAAAAACTACCCATTTATTTAGATAGTTTCATATTTTTTCTACTCATTACTCTACTGTGCCGAAGAAATTATCTTATTAAGTATTCCCCGATAACTCAACCCCGTGTCCATCATCAACATCGGGAACATTGAGATATCAGTGAAACCGGGCAAAGTATTAATCTCATTGATATAGACGCGGCCGCGATCAATAAAAAAATCTACGCGCGCGAAACCCTGGCAATCCGCCAGACGATAAATTTTTTCCGCCATTTTCCTGATTGTTTTTGTTTGAGCCGGAGTTATCTTGGCCGGAACAATCGCTTGGGCCTCGCCTTTCTTATATTTATCGTCAAAATCATAAAAATCCTTAACCAAACGAAGTTCGCCAGGGCGAGACACGATTAATTTCTTATTACCCAAGACCGCCACTTCAATTTCTTTGGGGCTATTCAATCCTTCCTCAATGACAATCTTATAATCATGCTTTAAGGCGGTCTTAATGGCCGCTGAAAGATTCTCCGGTTTAGTGACGCGAGTAATACCGATAGACGAACCGGAATTGGCCGGCTTAACATAAAGGGGGGATTTCAAAATACCCTTAATTTTTTTTAATTCCTTTTTAATCTCGGCCGGATTACAAGTCCAATAATTAAGGACGCCATATTTGACCTGACGGATATTATTGGCCGACATTAAAATCTTGAAAATCCCCTTATCCATACATAACGCCGAGCTTAAAACCCGGCAGCCGCAGTATTTTATTTTCTGAGATTCCAATAAGCTCTGCAGAACTCCGTCTTCACCGTATTTCCCGTGCGTCATCAGCAGGGCGATATCAAGAATATTCCTAAAATCTTCCAGTCCTATCCGCTTATTAGTCGTCGACTGGAGCTTTTTAATATCTTTTACCAAATAAAAACAAGCATCCTGCTTGCACCAATAGATGAGGGCCAACTTATATTTCTTATAATCCAAATTTTTTACCACGTTCCCGGCGGAAGCGATAGAAACTTCATGCTCATTGCTCAATCCGCCGAAAAATAAGCCGATTGTTTTCATAATGTTTAAAGAATGTTTAGAATATAAGGGACAAGAGTTCATTCCCGAGCCGTCGGTAATAGTATGGACATTGCGGAGAATTAATTAGTTCATATAGTTCCAGCGAATACTCTGATTCATGATTAATGGTTTTTAGTAATTTACAAACAGTTTTATAGATTTCTTTCCGGATTGGATAATCGGGCATGTTTTTCCAGAATCCCAGCCTGATTTGTAGTTGTGCCAGAAGATGGAAATAGCACCGCTGGCAAATCCAGCCATATTTTCTGCCTATTCCATCAACTCCTCTGAAACCATCGGAAACTAGGGCTAAAACACGATTCCTGATATCTTCCGGGATGGACGCAAACGCAATCTTCCAGCTCCCGAGTGATTCTCTCCCGGGCAATAGTATTGGATCGAGCAGATAGGCTTTGCCGCCCGCTTTCGAAATGTTAGAAATATAATGAAACAATAGTGCTATCTTGAATAGCTCTAATAATCTTGGCACTGGTTGTAGGAATAATTCCAAGTACAGCCGGCATTCTGGCAAGCATACTGATCGTAAATATAGGCACAAGGAGCCTCCATGCAATTATAGTCATAACTATTCCAATAACAGCCGGCCGGAGTGCAGCTGTCATAATCCCAATAATAGTAACAAGGATATTCAGAACAACTATAACCATAACTATGCCAATAGCAACTGGCTGCAGTACAGGCGGATTGATAAGTATGGTCGGAACAAGAAGGAGGACAAGCCCCGCAATCAGCAGGACAAGACGAACAAGTCTCACCGTATCCGGAACTGCAGATAGCGTCGCCGCAAGGCGCCGCCGAAGAACAGACTCCCCAAGTAGCGTTTCCGGGATAACTCGCAGGCGTTCCGAAGCTCGCGTATCCCGAACTAACAGTTTGCAGAGTGCTCCCGGTATACATACAGGTATTTAAAAGAGCATCATAAGTCCCGGTACAGATTCTAATATTATTCCAGTCTGATTGTTTCACGGCTGCGGTTACGCAAGGACTTC
>Ga0268276_1001364_pt1 | contig 24309 bp, 16 predicted proteins | sample saktaG_4_FD_190145 | JGI IMG/M metagenome (GOLD analysis project Ga0268276, IMG submission 190145) | Saline water microbial communities from Sakinaw Lake, British Columbia, Canada - sak_2010_1_5_45m | ecosystem: Environmental > Aquatic > Non-marine Saline and Alkaline > Saline ... | reverse complement strand
CCGTAGCCGAGGCATGCGTGGCGGGGATACCGGATGCAAAGCAGGTTGAGGCAGTTAAAGCCTGGGTGATCCTGCGGCCAGGGGAAAAGCTTACTGCGGAAGAGCTCCAGTCTTTCTGCAAGGACAAATTAACAGCCTACAAGGTGCCCAAGTTTATTGAGTTCCGCGAAGCCCTGCCCAAGACGCTGGTGGGCAAGATACTCAGGAGGGTGCTGCAGGAGGAGGAGAAGGCAAGAAAAACATCATAGCAAAATGCTATAAAATGAGAAACTGAAATAACGGAGGAGATATTAATGGCCGATTATCCATGGTTCAAGCATTATGATAAGGGTGTGCCTGCCACGTTACAGCCCTATCCCGACAAGACCCTTTTCGAGGATGTGGCTGATGTGGCCAAAGAAAAACCCGGCCACCGCATGATCTGGTTCAAGGGAAGGTGGATGACATACAGGGAGATAGACCATCTGAGCGATGTGCTGGCCGCCGGGCTGGCTGCCATCGGTGTTAAGAAAGGTGACCGTGTGGCGATGCTCATGCCGAACAGCCCTAATATTGTAATCGGTCAGCTTGCTATCTGGAAGGCGGGGGCTATCTCGGTACCCATCAACCCGTTGTATAGCGAGGCGGAGCTTGAGTTCGCGCTCAAAGACTGCGGAGCGGAAGTGGCCATCGTGCTGACAGCGTTCTATAATGTGGTGAAGAAGATACAGCCGCGCACCAGCCTGCGTCTGCTCATCGCCACCAGCGTCAAGGAATACCTGTCTCCTTTTGTGAAACTTATGTTCACCCTGCTGATGGAGAAGAAGCAGGGGCAGTATCTGGAGAGGGTGCAGGGTAACGATATCTGGCTGCAGGACCTGATGCAGAAACATGCCGGCGACAAGAGACCGGATGTTAAGGTGACCGGTAAGGACACGGGTCTGCTGCTCTTCAGCGGCGGTACGACGGGCACACCTAAGGGCGTCATGCTCAGCCACGAGGCCATTTTCATGAACGGCCGGCAGATCCATTCCTGGTCTATGCCCCTGGCTACGGACTGGACGGATACGCTGGTGCTGCTTATGCCTTTCTTCCACGTTTACGGCAACGTGATTTTGCTCTCCACCGCTATAGCCGGCCGCTATCCTACTGCGCTGATCCCCAACCCCCGTGAAGTCAAGGATGTGCTGGCCACTATTAAGAAGGTCAAACCGGCATTCTTCCCCGCTATCTCGGCCATTTTCATCGGGCTGATGAACAGGCCGGAGGTAAAATCGGGCAAGATCGATTTCAAGACAATGAAGTCATCGGTGGCGGCGGCTGCCCCTCTCCTGCCGGAGACGAAGAGGCAGTGGGAGGCGGTCACGGGTGGCAAGATCGTGGAGGCCTATGGTCTTACAGAGTCCGGCGTGCTCGCCATGGGTCCCTTCCTGGGCAAATGGAAGGAAGGCGCGGTCGGCATGCCTACACCTGATACCGTTATCAAGATAGTCGATATCGATACGGGAAAGAAAGAGCTTAAGCCGGGCGAAGCAGGTGAGATCATAGCCAAGGGGCCCCATATCATGCAGGGTTACTGGAATCGCCCCGATGCTACTGCCGAGATGCTGCGCGACGGCTGGCTTTACACGGGTGATATAGGATACCTGGATGAAGACGGTTACCTGTTTATAACCTCTCGAAAAAAGGACCTTATCAAACCCAGCGGCCACCAGGTCTTCCCGATCGAGATCGAGGAGATCATCTCACAGCATCCCGCCGTACTCGAAGTGGGTGTGGCTGGTGTCCCCGACGCTGCTCAGGGCGAGGCTGTCAAGGCCTGGATCGTACTGAGGTCTGAACAATCATGCACGGCGGAGGAGATACAGGTCTTCTGCCGCGAAAAACTGACTGCCTATAAGATACCCAAGCACGTGGAGTTCCGCGAGGCCCTGCCCAAAACCATGGTGGGCAAGGTTCTGCGCCGTGTTCTGCAAGAAGAGGAGCGTGAAAAAAAGGAATAGCGGGTAACTACCAGGCTGTTCAGTCACATTCAGGCCCTGCCCTGGCTTTTGATGAAAGCCAGGACTCGCTGGAAGCAGAATGTTCCTTCCATCGGCCCGATGCGTGTGGTGGCGAGCGCGCCCATGGCGTTGGCCAGCAGAGCGGCATCCCTGAGCGGCAGGTTATCCAGGTAACCGCTGATAAAGCCGGCGTCGAAACAATCACCCGCACCTGTGGGATCAGCTGCTTCGACCGCGAAACCCGGCACTTCTATCACCTCGTCCCGGGTAAAAATGCGGCATCCGCTCTCTCCCAGCTTAAGCACGACTATCTTAACTCCCATTTCGATCAGGCGCATGCAGGCCAGATCGCTATCAGGCTCATGAACAAGCAGGCTGGCTTCCCCGCCACTGGGCAGCACGATATCAGCTATTTGAATAACCGGCAGAAGTATGCTCCTGCACTCCTCTGCTGAAAGCAGTTCCGGCCTGAGGTTTGGGTCCAGGCTGACGCTCCCTCCGGACTCCTTAACAGACCTGGCCATTGCTAGGCAGGTATCACGCATGGAGCGGCTGACTGACAGGGAGCAACCCATGACATGGAAATGGCGGAAGGAAGCTGCATAGCGGGCGGCCTGTGATGGTGACGGAAGACGGTCGGAGGCCGTACCGGCGATATGAAAAATGAATGTGCGGCCGCCTGCCTTATCATATGAGACGAAGGCGCAGCCGGTAGATTTATAATTAATAGTCTTTATCAGCCTGCTGTCTATACCGTCACGTAAAAAGCGGTTTTGTATAAGCCGGCCGAATTCGTCATGGCCTGTAGACCCGACAAAGCCGGTGCGTTTCCCTATCTTGGCCGAGGCATCTGCAAATATTGCGGGTGCACCGCTGGCATAAGGCCCCTTGAACTCCCCCTCAACGTCCAGCGGTTGGCCGGCTGCGGGCCGCATTACTTCGGCTATCAACTCTCCAGCGGCCAGCACCTGTCCCTCATCCCAGAAAGGGAGACGGCTGCGCCTGGTGAACTCAGCATCGAGAATGGGGAGCGTGCCATCAAGATTAAACACGCGGCAGTATTCCAATATCTGCTGTGAAATGCGCTCTACCACATACCGGTGGGGGTTAAAACCGTCTTTCTCAAGATTGATATAAAGGCGTCTGCGGGCCTCCAGCACCGCCCTGTCCGTCCAGATATAGCGCGCGCCGGTCTTGAGCAGCCAACCTTGCCTGTCGGCGGGCAATTCGTCGAACGGCCTGCCGATTTCCCCATTGTGCAACCACTTCTGCCACCGGCCGGAATTGATCACTGCCTGACTCAATATCTGTTTAAATTGAGAACAACCGCTGGCGCAATCCCTCACAGCAGATTTTTCCATTTCCTCGAGTTCGAAAAGGGCATCACATTCAATCTCGGTGAACTCAGGGCCGACATTGGCTCCGCCCATTCTGCTTTCGGGGTAGGCAGCGGGGTTTTCCACATTGTCTGTATAGTGCCCCTTGAGCACCATTCCATATGAGCAGGCCATGCCATAAAGCTTTTGCGCTACCTGTGGGCTGAATAAGGTGGTATCCAGGTCGGTTCCTACCTTGCCTACGATAAAGCATGGCCACGCACGGCTCAAAGCCTCCAGGGTCATCCTTTTGCGCAGTCCCGCCAAAAATTCGCCAAACATATTCTCATCTGCCAGGCCGCCCTTGACCTCCTCGGTACCCACCTCGTAGGCGACGGGTGGTAATCCGCGTTTATTGCGGAAAGACTCGCAATGCTTTATCAGCATGACAGTCCTCTCCACGATTGTGTTGATGGCAAGTGTTTGGTCGGGCGGTAGGTCGCGGTCAACAGTGGGATCGATATGCAGCAGGTCGAAACCCGACGTTATGGCGGATTCCAGTGACCGCTTGACTGCTTCCATGCTGCGTCGATAAGTCCATTTTTCACTGGTGTGCCTGTCCCGCAACCAGGGCCCTGCATGATCTACCCCCAGTATTATCGGGCCTTTAAAGCCCGTTTTCCTGGCCGTTTGTCGCACCAGTGCTGTGAAGTGCGCGTGATCCCATCCCGTATAGCCGCCGTCAAGGTCAACCTGGTTGAGTGTAGCTGCGAAAGATATAGGGCAGTTCGCCTGCTTGGCCGCGATCAGGGCTGCCTCAACCACGGCCTGGGAGTTGGCTGAAACGGCCAGCAGGGTACGCCAGGGTGTCGCCTCTCTATACGATAATCGTGCGAATGAGCGGATTATGGCCTCGCACAGGGTAAATCCGCTGCCCGCTGCCTTGCGTCTTAACTGTGAAACATCAGCCGCCATATCGAAGTGAGTGACCGCTAAATCTTCCTATTATTATACATGTTCAGAGCACCTGCTCGCCGCACACACCGTCTGTGCCCCAGCAGACCAGGCTGCCCTCCAGGAACTTAACGTCTTTGAAGCCGGCATTATTGAGAGCGCAGCAGGCCTCGTAGGCGCGCACGCCCCTCAGACAGAGGGTCACGATCTCCGTATCCTTATTAAGCTCATCCATTTCACCGTACAAATTATCTTGTGGAAGCAGCTTTACCTGGGGTACCTCGACCCATGATTGGTCAGCCTCGTACTCGCTTCTTACATCGAGCAGCATGAAGTCATCCCCGTCGGAGATCTTCTTCTTAATGTCAGCAGGTTTGATGCCGGTGACCCTTCCATCCAGCTTGTTGCGCACGAGGTTGGCTGCGTGATGAAGAACATCCATTGCAGCATTGTAGGGAGGGGCATAGGCCAGGTCCAGGTCGGCCAGTGTATCCACCGTCATACCTGCTGTGATGCCCGTGGCCAGTACGTCGATGCGTTTTACTACTTCGCCCGGCCCGGTGCCCTGCCCGCCTAAAATGCGGCGGGTCTTTTTATCCACTATGAGCTTGATTATAACCTCCTTGCTGCCCGGGTAATAGCTCGGCTTATCGGGGTAGGGTATGAGGGCTGTGACGACCTCGAAGCCGGCTTCGATAGCCTGCTTCTCTCCAAGCCCAACACGCCCGGTGTTGAAGCTGAATACTTTTACGCACGCGGTGCTGGCGATGCCGGGAAACTTCTCGCTGCCTCCCAATATATTGGCCGCTATCACATGTCCATGTTTGTTGGCGGTCGAGCCCATGGGAGCGAATATCTTCTGGCCGGTGATGATGCTGACGTTGGCCACGCAGTCGCCGCCGGAGTAGATATCCGGGTCGCTGGTTTGCAGGTATTCGTTAACAACGATGTCGCCGAATGGCCCGATCTCCAGCCCCGCCTCTTTCGCCAGCTTTGAATTTGGGCGTACTCCTATGGCAAATATGATTACATCACCTTCGATGGTCTCCTTATCCGTGACGGCGTGGCTTACACTATCTCCTTCCCCTCTGAATTCCGCGACCTTCTGACCCAGCTTTAAAATCACCTTCTTTCTTTTAATGTGATCGGCCAGCAGGTCCGAGATCTCCTCGTCCAGTATGCCTGGCAGCACTTTATCCAGTGCCTCAACCACTGTGACCTCCAGCCCACGGGCAGATAACGCTTCAACCATCTCGACTCCGATCAGGCCGGCTCCAACTACAATAGCCTTTTTCGAAATTGATCCGGTGATCAAATCTCTTATTTCGTCCGCGTCGGGGACACGTTTGAGAACATGCACGCCTTTCAGGTTGATGCCCTTGATGGGGGGTACGAAAGGGCTGGACCCGGTGGCGATTACGAGCTTGTCGTAATCAATGGAATAATGTTGGCCCTCAGCCAGGGACGTTACGTCGATTTTGTGCATTGACCGGTCGATGCGGTCAACGCGGGTGGCGGCCAGCACATCCACGTTGCTGATCTTTTTGAAAGCGGTCGCATCGCGTACCAGGAGGGCGCTGCGGGGTCTGACGACGTTAGAAATATAATATGGTAATCCACAGCCGGCATAAGAGATAAGTTCCTCGTCCTGAATCATAGTTATCTGTGCGGTAGCGTTGAGCCTGCGCGCCCGGGCAGCAGTCTTGGGCCCACAGGCGCCCCCGCCGATTATGACTATTCTCAACGGCTTATCCATCAGTGTAATCCTCCTGTGGCACGATACATTTCTTTAGCGTGCAAGGGTAATTATAATCGATATAAATTGCCTGTAAAACCGGCCGCAGCTATACTGTAAATATAAGGCGGGTTACCTGAAAAGAAGATGAAGATCAAACTTGTGGCCGGCTTTGCCGGCGCAATTATACTTGGTTTATGCTTTTACTCTGCTGCACTGATATTTTCGACGGCTCCATCCGTTCCGGGTGCCAGCCCGCAAGTGCTTTTTTTCAAAGCTGACATATCCAAGATTGAGTCCGGTTCGGCCGCAACGCTGCGCTGGGTTGTTGATGGTGCCGATAGTGTTTTGATTGATAACGGGGTGGGAGTAGTGGATGCCAGCGGCTGCGTGGATGTCAGGCCCTCAGGGATAACGGCCTATAATCTTATGGCCTTTAACAGGGGTGGCACCGTCGTTAGCTCCGTGATTATCAACGTCGTGCCGGTGGTCAAGACGGCCGGCCTTCCCGTCAGCCCGGCCATTTATCCCAACGGCATCCCACCGGGCGTGCCTTCCGGCATGCTGCCGACCCTTAAGGCAAATGAATCCTACGTTTTTTATCAGGAGGCTGTTATGGTGGGAGCTGACGGCCACTACATCGTGCTGCGCAATAACCCGGCTGCCGTCAATCCAAGCTGGACTGATCTGAAAGCTTTCCTTCAGTCTGACCAGTCTGACCGTCGAGCTTACGTGTCGGGAAAATTCACCTGTGGCGACTTTGCCGAGATGCTGCATAACAATGCCGAGGCGGCCGGCATAAGGGCAGCCATAGTCGCTGTCGAATTGCAGCCGGCCGGCATGGCGGAAGGCACGACCAACCACTCCCTCAATGCATTCGAGACTACTGACAAGGGCCTCGTATACATAGATACAACGTCATCCTCGCAGGGCTTCTACGCGGACAAAGTAGTCAGTGTGGAGATCGGCCAGGAATATCAACCTGTATCCATTTTCCCGCAGCCGGGACAGATGCAGACGTGGCCGAGCATGGGCAGGGTGGTGGCCATAGATATACCTCCACTATGGTAAGAAGATTTTACTTTCCTTCATGATTATTTGTGCCTTTCCGTGAGATAATATGTCCATCTTACAGCCAAGGAGAGCGGTGACATATGAGTAAATTCATCGATAAATTGGATAATCTGAATAAGGCCGCAGCCCCTTCCATGGGTTTTCATACCAGGGGAGGTGAGGATAAAACTATATCTATGCTTGTTGCCGTCGAGTTGGCCGGTAAACCGGAGGACGAGTTGAAGGAAGTTGCATCCACCGGCGCCTGTGCCGGCATACTTGACCCTGCCGGCCTGAACGCGGCAGCTCTTATAAAGTATTTGAAAACAAAGGTGGATATGCCCGTGGGTCTGGTGCTGAGTGGGGGTAAAACGGGTACAGGGGCCAAGCCAGAAGGCAGCGATATCGACTTTGTAGTATTCGATATGAATTTGCCTGTGAAATCGCTGGCCGGAAACGAACCCGAATCAGTAGGCAGGGTTTTAAGGCTGGATATGTCGATTGAGGCCGGGTTGTTGCGGGCGGTGAACAGCCTCCACCCCGGCATCGAAGCTGTAATGTTGGACCTGCGTTTGCCTGCCTTGACGGTGGAGAGTCTCATGCACTGCCGCAGGGCGGCTGATTTCACAGGCCAATCCATCATGGCTATGACTGAGGCCGGGCTTACTGTTGCCGAATTGACATCGCTACGCGAAGCCGGCGTTAAATGCCTGATCCTGCCCGCCGGTTCAACCGCAGCTGAGATAGGATCGATTATCGACGATATCCGTGCTCTGCCCAAGCCTGAGAAAAAGAAGGACCAAAAAGGCATCGCCATCATACCCAGGATGGGACCTTCGCCATCTCCCAGAGAGAATGGAGGTGACGATGGAAGCGATGGCGATGACGATTAGCCCAGAGTGTTCACAACAGCGGCAGGTATGAGGCGATAAGAAAATATGACACAGAATCTGTGGTTGTTCCTGCTATCCGCAGCAGGTATCTCCCTCTCCGGTGTGATGCTTCCCGGACCGTTGACGGCAGCCACAATTGCCAAGGGCTATGACGATAGAAATGCCGGAGCTATGATCGGTATAGGGCATGGGATTGTTGAGATACCCATGATTGCCCTGATTTATTTCGGATTTGCCTCTTATCTGGAAAATCCCACGGTAAAGATGGTCACAGCCCTGGCCGGCGGCGCAATGCTCATCGTGATGGGGCTGCTGATTTTCTTTACATTTAAAAAACTGGTTGAGGGTGCGTCAGTTATTCCCTATAGCCCCCTGGTTACCGGCATTGTAATGACCGGAGGCAATCCCTATGTTTTCCTCTGGTGGGCCACTATAGGGGTGGCGCTGATAACAGGCGCCATCGTCTTCGGTATTATCGGGCTCGTTCTTTTTGCTGTTGTTCACCTTGCCTGCGATATCGCCTGGGAACAGGTTGTATCAATGACGGTTTTCCGCACTAGGCACCTGTGGACGCCGAAAATACAAAAGACAATCTTCAGCATTTGTGCGGCTGTCCTGATTGGATTTGGTATCTGGTATGCCGTGTCTGTCTTCTTATGAGCCGACACCTGCAATATTGACTATACATAAGCCCAACTGATATCCGGGCTTGAATTGAGAAACAGTCCCGCGGATTATTAAATTGTTAGATACGCTTAAAAAGCATTTCAGTCAATGGGGCGGAGGCATAAGCCTCTTCTTCTGCTTCACCCACTTCAGCCAGGACCTGATGACCGGCCTGCTTATCACGCTGCTGCCGTTTATCCGGCAGGATTTGATGCTGAATTATTTTCAAGCGGGGTTGCTGGTCTCCGCGTACAGCGTCACCTCGGGATTATCGCAGATATTGGGTGGATGGGTCGACGATCGTATCAGGCATAGATGGATATCAATAACACTGGGTTTGATTGGGGTGGGGGTCAGCGGTTTTGCAGCGGGCCTGATGCCGTCTTATAACACTCTGCTCATAGCGCTGGTTGCTATGGGTATCTTTGCAGGCGCATACCACCCTGCGGCCGTGCCCGCCATCAGCAGCCTGTTCGAGGACAGACGTGGCAAGGCGATAGGGCTGCATATGATCGGCGGCGCCATAGGCTTCGGCGTCGGCCCCTTCATCGGCACGGCCATCGCCGCGACGCTTAGCTGGCACATGGCCTTCATGATGCTTTCTGTGCCGGCGATGATAGCAGGATTGTGTGTAGCCGTGTGGCTGCGCAAAATTGAACCCGATATACCGCGTGCTGAAATTACAACAGGCAAAGGGAAAACGGCCGGCGCCGATTCGCCGTCACTCTGGCAGGTGCTGAAGAAGGTATCTGCAGTCATCATCCTGGTGGTTGTCGTTACATTCACATCCGGCTCGCTGCTGCCTTTTATACCACTTTACCTTGTAGATCATTACAGCCTTACTACAACCATGGCCGCTATTTGGACGAGCATATTGAGAGCATCAGGAATACTGGGAAGCCTGCTGGGTGGATGGCTTTCGGACAGGTGGGGCAACAAGCGTACCGTCCTGCTGACGTTGATAGCCATAGGTCCGGCCATACTGCTCTTTACCACAGTTAATTATTTTCCTGCCCTGGCCGTGTTGATGATCGCCATCGGGATCCTGTGGACGATGAGGGAAACCGCGGTTCAAACCTATTTAATGGAGAAGACGCCGTTGCGTATGAACGGGTTGGTTTTCGGTATCTATTTTGGTATAGGCCAGCAGGGGCAGAGCCTGCTGCAGCCCGTGTACGGCGTCTTCATGGACATGGCCGGCATCTCCACTGTTTTTCTCATTGTGGGGCTCATCAGTATGGCCACATCAATCGTCACGATCTTCATTGCCCGCAAAGTATAGAATAAACCTGCAGTTGTAGTGGATTGCCGGCCGCGGGCTATATTCGCTCTCAGCAGCTTTGTTGAATGGCCTGGAAGTATTTTCCCTCGGTCTTTATAGAGGGGGCGATCACCAATTTAACTTTCTGAAACTCTTTGATACTGAGCGCACCGCAAACTCCCATAGCGTTGCGCAGCGCGCCCACGTAGTTTTCCGTCCCGTCGGTAACATGGCTCGGCCCGAAGAGCAACTTTTCCAGCGTGCCCTTGACACCGGTCCTGATGCGCGTGCCACGCGGCAGCGTGGCAGAGGGCTGCGACATACCCCAGTGGTAACCTTTGCCAGGTGCTTCCACGGCGCGTGTCAGGATGGAGCCGAATACCACGGCATCAGCACCTGAGACGAAGGCCTTGCACATGTCGCTGCCTATGCGGATGCCCCCATCGGTTATGATCGAGACATAGCGGCCAGTCTCTTTAAAATAAACATCGCGTGCAGCGGCGCAGTCGATGGTGGCAGTAACCTGGGGCACTCCTACGCCCAGCACCTCGCGTGTTGTGCAGGCCGCGCCCGGGCCGATACCTACCAGCAGGCCCTCGATACCTGTCCGCATCAGCTCCAGTGCTGCGCCGTAGGTTACGGCATTGCCCACCATCACCGGGATGCGGAGCTGCTTGCACAGGTCGGAGAAGCTCAGGCCGCGGTAGCTCTTGGATATATGCCGCGCCGTGGTCACAGTGGTCTGCACCACAATTATGTCGGCGCCGGCTTCCTCTGCTACCGGGGCCAGCTTCTTGGTCGTGGCCGGTATCATCGATACGGCGCAGACGGCGCCGGCCTTCTTTATCTTCTGAATGCGTTGTGCAATGAGCGAATCCTTAATGGGCTGGCTGTAGATCTTTTGCATCAGGGCTGTGACCTCGCCCTGGGGTGCGCTGATTATCTCGTCCAGAATGGCCCGGGGGTCATCGTACCTCACCTGGATACCATCCATATTAAGTATGGGTAGCCCGCCGGCCTTGTTGAAGAGTATGGCGAAATCAGGGTCCACCACGGCGTCCATGGCGGCGGCCACTATCGGGACGGCGAAAGTAATATCGCGGATTTTGAATTCGATGTTGGTCTGGTCCGGATTGACCGTGACATCCCCTGGCACGATTGCCACTTCATCGAAACCATATGCTCGTTCGAGCTCTTTGAACTTAGGTACTGACATATCGGGCCTCGGGGGTGATTAGCGGAAACTATATCAAAACGGGCTATCTTAAGTCAAGCTAAAGGCTGGTCGAACGTAACAGGATATTGCGAGAGTATTGACAAACAATATTGCCGGTGATAGACTCGGCTCTGCATTTCGGATAAGCATAATATCGGATAATCATAATAAGGGTAACAGGGAAGTGGATGTCAAGTTGTTCGCGTCATGCCAGCAGGGAAGCGGTCGGAGCCTGTATTAATTGCGGCAATTTGGTATGTGCGGCCTGTCATAAAGAGATAGATGGAAAGAGCTATTGCACTGTTTGCGTGGAAAAGCTTTTCTCAACCACCGAGGTAAAACCTAAAAAAACCCCGCCCCCTGTCCCCGTTGCAGCAAAACCGGCGCCTCTGCCGGTGGAAAAAGACAAGGTCGAGGCGGCGTCTGTAGCGCAGTCGGCAAAGTCGGTTGAGCCGGTGGCCCTTACGGGAACTCCGGTATCAGAGCCTGCAAAAACCAGGATTGTCCAACCGGGTGTAAAGCAACCTGTAAGTAATCTCTGGTGGCTGTTGCCCTTGTTATTTACATGGATAGGCGGAGTGATTGCAGGATTGCTCACAAGGGACAGGGAGCCCAAAAAGGCTCTCAATATGTTCCTGACGGGCCTTGGGATGACCTTCGTCCACGGGATAGTCATTATTGCTATCTTAGCCGGTAGCGTACCACCTACTCCCGAGCAGCCGCCGACTACCGGAAAAGCACAACTACCGATGGGGATTACAACTACACCGACAACCGGAGAAACCCAGCCGCCGGCGGTTACTACACCCTCAACTCAGGCCGCGGTTAAAACCGGCCCCAAAGAGGAGACAATCGAGATAAAAGTACCTGAGCTGACACCCAAAGCACCACCGCCTCCGCCGACATACCAGACCAGCACGCTGACAACTCAGCCATTGCAGCCGTCCGATAAGCCGCAAACGGTTAAATACGAAGACAAGGTTGCCGTTATAGTGCCCGCAGGCGCGCTCAAAGAACAGGATTCATTGACCATCTCTGCGGTTTCCAACGCTCCGGAATGGAACTATATCAACCGCAGCGACATTGCGGTTTATGATATTAGCTTCGCTGTAAACCACACGTTCGATCAGTCCTTGACCTTTGAATTTGCCTACGACCCTGCAGCTGCAACTCAATCGGGTGAGGAGCGGTCCCCGGGTGTGTCCTACCTGGAAAGCGACGGTAAGACCTGGACCGACGTGCCAGTGAGTGTGGATGAGCAGCGCCAGAAGGTTGTTGTAGCTACGCCGCATAACGGCCTGTGGCGGTATTACTGGCATTTCAGCACCTCATCCGAGCTGCAGACGCCATATTTTAAGGTGAGGTACTGGCTTTCCGATTTCACTGCATCTGCCTGGACGCGAAAACAGCAGGATGAACTGGACACGTTGAAAAAGAAAAGGACGGCGGACAACCTGACCGCTACGGATAAAACACGTCTGGCGGAGCTCACGCAGAGACTTAACGCCCTGTCGCAGGCCGGAGTTGTGAAGAATGCCCTGGCCGAATTTCAGGGATGCCTTGGCGATTCGTCCCTTTACAGCATTTACTCCAAGCATCCGAAGTATGTCGTGGATGCCGCCACTTACCTTGACAGGGCGCGCAATACCTATGCCGATACATTCGGCAAGAAATTGAATAACGAGATACTATCAGCGCCCATTACCCGTGTCGCCGCAGACGGGGCGCAGGAGATTGAACAATCCGTACAAAGAGATAAAATCCTGGCCGTTGTCGATCCCAGTGAATCAGCATCTTCCCAGAGCGGCTGGTTGGGTCATATTAATATCCATTCGAACCCCAATTGCGGTATGACAGGCCTGGGAGTGACCCTGGCGCACGAGCTTTTCCATGCCGTTCAGAGCATGGACCACTATGGTCTGGTACGTCAACCCGGCGCTGTCTTCGGGCTGGTGATACCTAAAAGCCTCTGGTGGTTTGAATCCACGGCAGACTATGCCGCATTCAAAATCGCCATGGGATTCGATCGGCCATGTAACCACAGCCTGGATCCGGCATATTTCAGCGAGGACTTCTTCTCAGACGGCAATCCCGATGAGAACCATCCGTATAAAACCGCCTATTTCTTCGATTACCTGGCAGGCCAGAAAGTCGCCTTCGCCCCACTGTACAACGCAGTGGCAAGCGACTACCGGACGAAGCTGGCGCTGGATGAATACCTGAAAGCAAATACCCCGGGTAAACTCGGCCTGTATGAAAGCTATCATGAGTGGTATAAATACGTGCTGTTCGATGGTAACGGCCCCTATAAGTCGCCGCTGCAGACCAATAACCGCCTGCTCGACACCACCATGCAGAATCTAATTATTAATTTAGCGGACGGCATGACCGCAGGCTACCAGGGTATTTATCCCTCCGTGGATCCCGCAGCAGGCAAGCGGACACTGATAGTAGAGCTGCAAAAAATCGGCCCTGAAGTTCAGCCGCAATATTGCTGGGTGGACGTCTGCAAGCTCAACCAGAACGAGCGGAATATATCCAACCTGGAGGTCATAGCCACCTGGGACATTGCAAAAGACAGCTGGCCCAAGGAGATCTGCCAGGTCGACCTGGATGCAGACGATGCGCTTTACATTTTGGTTGCCAAGCTCGGAGGCGGACAAAGCTCATACTTCATTAACGTGTCCGATCAGCCGTCAATCAAATTGAATTGCCCCAACATGCCCGCGGGAGAAAAGGGCACAATGGGCGAGGCCTACGATTTCGAGCGGATAACTTCCGGCATACCGTCCACTGCTATCTATATCTGGTACGTCGACGGCACGAGCCTGGATAAGGGCGGCGAAACGCTCACTCACAGGTTCTGGGAAAGCGGAGAACACTCGATGCAGGTAAAAGCTTCCTGGAGCGTGCTGCGGTCGGCGGAATCCAATACCTGTATCATCGGCATCGGCAATCCCCTGCTGACCATTAAATCGCCCCTGGGTGCAGGCGAGAAAGGTCTCTGCGGGGCATCTTATACTTTTACCCAGGAGAGCAAATACGTGCCCAACGCCGCCGATTACTGGTGGTATGTCAACGACAAGGAGATCAGCGGGGACAGGGGCGGGGCTCCCCACGCATTCGAGGCGCCGGGCACCTATAAGGTCAAGGTCAAGGCTGAATGGCCTATGCCCGAAGGCGACCCGCGCAGCATCGATGATTCGGTAACGGTTACGGTTCAGACCGGATTCCAGATAACCGCCGACCCCGTGCCCGGCAATGTCGGAGACCCCTCCAGGTTCGGTATAGTCGGCCAGGGCATCCCGGCCAACGCGGGTTTCACCTGGAACTTTGGCAAGCAGGAGGCGGGCCACAGCACCAATACCAAGGAAACCACTCACACCTATCAGGCGGCGGATACCTATCCCGTCAGTGTGACTGTCGTCGACCGCAGCACCAAGAGATCCCTCGGCACAGCCACGCTCAGTTACAAGGTAATCGCCCAGCCGTACGCAGTTATTTCGCCGCGGCCGGCCACAGCCAAACCGGGGGATAAGATCTCCTTCAGCTTCAAGCTGTTCAACATGCCTGAAGATATGGCCGCGGTCCCGCGCAATCACTGGATATTCACCTATAACGGCCTTCAGGAAGCCTGGCCCACGGACGAGCAGGTCACCTTTACCTTCGACCGGCCGGGAAAATATATAGTGGACGTGATTGTGGAAGCCAGGGATAAGGACAACCGCCCGATCAAGGGCAAGTCGGGAGACAACTGGTTGAAGGACTCGATCTCAATTACTGTGATTGCGTCGCCAACAGTGGTAAAAATCATCGGCCCCGGCGCCACTGGCAATATCAACGATGAGTACACTTTTATTGCTGAATCTTCACCTATGCCGGAAGGGGCAAGGATCGAATGGTACTTCGAAGGTGGGGAAAAGTATAGAGACACAGATACGGTCAAACATACGTTTACCACGCCAGGGGATAAAACTGTTATGGTACAGTGGGTGATAGGCAGCGAGGTTGCACCTATATGCAAGGACCAGATTCAGTTCACAGTTGTCGCGGCTCCCACCCTATCCATAAAGATGCCGGGCGACGGTAAGGTATTGCAGCCGGATAAAGAAAATATATTTTATGCTGTCTCCACGAGCATACCCGGCGATGCCGTTTATGAATGGTATATCAATGAAGCAGGAGTTTTAAAAGCCCAGGGCAGGGAGGGCGCTGTGGCGACAGCCCCGGCGGGGTTCTTCAAAGAGGGAGATTATAAAATACTGGTGATTGCCAAATGGAAGGGCGCAGACTTAAAGGAACAATGGGCACAGGCAGATGCCAATTTTAAGGTAGCGAAGATCAATATTTCGTTGTCAATAATACCGCCGCCCGAAATACAGAGCAAGACTGCTAAGGAGAATACAAAATATTATTTTGCCCTCAATACCGACATCCCGTCTACCGCTACATTCACCTGGTACAGAGACGGCCAGGAAGCGGGCAAGGGACAGAGCATCGGACTGGCATTCTCATCAGGTCAACATATAGTTGAGCTTAAAGCAAACTGGCAGGATACCGACGCTGCTAAAACTAAACATGAGCAGAAAGCAACTCCCCTGAGCTTCAATATAGGTGCGGCAACTACCTCCCCTACCGGCGAGGGCTGGCACCTGGACGGTGCCCCTGTGCTGACAAAAGCAGTAAACAAGAATATAAATACCAATTGTTATATCGATCACAGTGTTAATATCAGCAATGGATCAAGTTCCAGCACCTGGTCTTATAAAGCTGCCGGCTGTCTCGAAGAAGGGGATGGATGCAGGGGGTCTCGCAACTCCAGCGTAACGTGGACACCTCCTCCTGCATATCTCAAACCAGGAGGAAAAATCACCGTGACTTTAAGCGCACAGGCCTCACCCGCGGCATGCCTTTTCGAAAACCGCGCGTGGATATCCTTGTATCAAGATCGCAATACGGAAAACATTCCTCTTGGATCAGTCACTACCGCCAGACCGCCCAATCCGTTAACCCTCACCCCTACGGTCCCCAGCGGTGTTAAGGGTGACCGCATTGAATATAGGTTTAACGTCTATCATCAATTAAGCACTGCAAGTGCTGTATATAAGTACGTTTACAAGTAAGGCCGAGGAAGGCTACCCTGTCAATGACAAATATCGAAATGCGATCAGGAAACAGATAATGATGTGGACTGCTTTGATCCCGTGTCTATTGGCTCTGTCGTTGATTGTTGGTTGCAGCGGAACAAAAACAGGGAGTGAGGTAACAGTTAGCAGTGGTGATTAGGTATTTCGCAGAGGGCAAATGGGATGAGGCTATCCGGGACTATGAGCGTGCCATCAGCAATGACAGAATTAGTGGTCGCAACTTCAGCAAAATACAAATAGGGGACAAGCTGGCACGTGCGTACGCCGGCAGGGTCGGGAACTACTTTGCGCAGGCTGAGATGAACTCGGCAAACGGGTTAAGCACTTATGCCAGCAAGTATTATAACCTGGCCCATCTGGATTACCTGCAGGCTTTTAAGCTGGGTTTAAGCCAAACATCGGATATCCAGGGCAGGATAAAGCAGATTGAATTCAATTTGCGGACAGAGGAGGAAAGATACCTCCATGCAATGCTGGATGCAATCAGTGCCGTTGCCGCTGACAATACCACCTTGCCTACAAGGGCCGTCGCCAATGAGATGAATAAGGTCGGTTTGCTGCACCTCACTGTTAATGATTTAGCTGATGCAGACTCCGATTTTTCTGCGGTGATCAGCCAATATCCGCGCTATCCTGAAGCATACTACTATCGTGGCTATGTAAACCTTATACAAAAGGAATACGGTCAGGCCATATCTGACCTAAATAAGACGGTTGAACTGAACCCACGGTATACATACGTATATGTGAACAGGGCAAGGGCATGGCAAAGCAAAGGAGATTACGACAAGGCTATTTCAGATTTGTCTGAAGTACTTGAGATAGCGCCTGATTGCGGTGACGCTTACTACTGGAAGGGGAACGCCCATCTCGCTTCGAAACAATACGACCTGGCATGCTCTGACCTGCCTGAGTCCATAGATTTAAATACTTCATAGACTATTAAAATTCAATGAAAAACAATCCCCCTTTACAAACTCTCACTGTCTGGGTAATCATTACTGGGTTGGGCATTTTCGCCATGTTCGCCCCGTCCATCTTCGGCATGGAAGGTTTCAACGGCGGGTACGCCATCTCGACTCTCAGCTTTATGCTCGTGCTGACCGGCATCATTGTTATCATCATCTATTCGGGACGCGCCAGGAAGCTCAGTAGAATCCTCAACGGGGATAACCTGCTGGCCCATTGGACCTATTCCCCAGATGAATGGAATGGCTATGCTGAGATAGAATACAAGGATGAGAAAGCGGGCAAGAAAGTGCTGTTTTTTATCATTGCCGGCTTTGCCCTCTTCTTCGGCGTGGTATTTATGATCATGGATCCCGAACGCGGCATATTTGTCATGGGCGTTATGCTGGCATTGATTGCGATTATCGCTTTCACCGCCTGGTTTACATCGTGGTACAACTACCGCGAGAATAAAAAATACCTGGGCGAAACATATATCACTCAAGACGCCGTGTACATCAACCGCCAGCTTCACACCTGGCGCGGACTGGGGGCCAGGCTGGATTCGGTGAATTTAAGCGAAGGCAAATCTCCCCTGCTGCTGCGATTCGTCTATTCAGCGCCCACGCGGACGGGTATGCAAGAGTATGCCGTGAGGGTACCCGTGCCCAGGGGGCAGGAAGAAGCTGCCGAAAAAGTATTCAAGTATTTTAAGGGCACGGAAAGCTGATTCTAAACCTTCAAGATATTTTCTCTCTTTTACCGGCCAGACCAATCAGAGGCTACATGATACACAAAGTTTACCCGCAAGCGTAAACTGGGCTATAATTACAGGGTAATTGTGCCTGTCTTGTATGTCGTCGCCACGCCTATCGGCAACCTTGAGGATATCACGCTGAGGGCTCTGCGTGTGCTGGGTGAGGTGCAGTTGATAGCTGCAGAGGATACCCGCACGGCGCGCAAGCTGCTCAACAGGTATGACATTAAGACCAGGCTGACCAGCTATTTTGAGCACAACAAGACAAACAAGCTTCCTGTCCTGCTTGAGATGCTGGAGGAACAGGATATAGCCCTCATCTCGGAAGCCGGCATGCCGGGCATCAGCGATCCGGGATATGAGCTGATCAAGGGGGCTATCGGGAAAGGATATCAGGTCGTGGTATTGCCAGGCCCTTCGGCGGTGACGACTGCCGTGGCTGCTTCCGGCCTGCCCGCCGACCAGTTCATTTACCTGGGTTTTTTACCCCGTAAGAAGGGGGAAAAAAGGCGGTTGCTGGGATCGATCAGCTTGGAGCCGAGGACGATGATCTGTTTCGAGTCGCCCTACAGGGTGGTCGATTCCCTGTCGGCTATGCTGGAGATGCTGGGCGACCGCAACATTGCCGTATGCCGGGAGATGACAAAGCTTCATGAGGAGGTTTACCGCGGTCCGCTGAGCATGGCTGCCAAGCATTTTCAGAAGCCGCGCGGCGAATTTACGATCGTGATACAGGGTACCGGGGATTTAAAGAGATCCTTGCGCAAGGCAAGGGACAAATCTAAAAAGGGAGTTTAAACATGCAGGAAAGATTTCGCAGGGGTGCAATTTCCATAGGTCCGGCCAAATGCGACGGCTGTGACGGCACCATACATCATGGTGATATATATCTGGCAATAGATGAGAAGCCTTCGGACAAACTCAAAGAAGAGGTGGTTTACATCGACGACCTGGACTGCTCCGATTGCGGCAACAGGATAGAGGGTGGCGACCATTACCTTTTTGTCATCGATGGAGATGCGGAGACTTGCTATTGTCCGGCCTGCTATAAGAAGAAGGGAGGGGAGGCTTTCAGGAAGAAGAATTACGGCTGCGTAATCCAATATAAAAAGTCGGCTCAGCAGTGTAAAGAATTACGTTTCTGTAAAAGCTGCGCCGAGAAGCGAAAGGCCGGCATGGAGAAAAAGGAGAAGGGGGACAAGGTATTCACTTTCTTTCCCTCTAAAACACTTAAGTAGCGCTGCCTGAAAGGGGAGATTAATAACTTGCCTGATAATATTCTGGTTGCAGTAGCCTGGCCGTATGCCAACGGCCCTTTGCATCTCGGGCACGTTGCCGGGGCATATTTGCCCGCAGATATCTTCGCACGCTATCAGCGCCTGTGCGGCAACAGTGTGCTCATGGTATCCGGAAGCGATGAGCATGGAACGCCCATAACCCTGCGGGCCGAGCAGGAAGGTATCCCGCCTGCAGAGCTGGCTACGAGGTATCATAATGAATTTCTGGACAGCTGGCAGAAACTTGGTATATCGTTCAATCTCTTCACCACCACCGATACAGCCAACCACGAGTCGGTTACGCACGATATCTTCCTCAACCTGCTTGAGAAAGGTTACATCTATAAAGGTTCCATGCCGCAGGCGTACTGTCCCAGTTGCAGGCGCTCACTTCCGGACCGCTACGTCGAGGGAACGTGCCCCAACTGCAATTTCAATGCTGCCAGGGGTGACCAGTGCGATAACTGTGGCCGCACGCTCAACCCCAGTGATCTTATAGACGTGCGCTGCCGTACTTGTTCTTCCACGCCCAGGTTCGAAAGCTCGGAGCATTTTTTTCTCAAGCTTAGCGCTTTCGAGGAGCAGCTCAGGAAATGGGTGGGGGAAAAGGACTACTGGCGCCAGAACGTGCAGAATTTCACGCTGGGATTTCTGGAGGGAGGTCTCAAGGACAGGGCCATAACCCGTGATATCGAGTGGGGAGTGTCCGTGCCCCTGCCCGGGTTTGAAAAAAAACGTATTTATGTCTGGTTTGAGGCGGTCATCGGGTATCTGTCGGCCAGCCGTGAGTGGGCCTCATTGCAGGGTGATAACGATGCGTGGAAACGCTTCTGGACGGGGCAGAACAGGGCCTACTACTTTATAGGCAAGGATAATATCCCCTTCCATACGATTATCTGGCCGGCCATGCTGATGGGCTACGGCGGTCTCAGCCTGCCTTACGATGTCCCAGCCAACGAGTTCCTGACCATCGAGGGCAAGAAGCTGTCCACCAGCCGCAACTGGGCTGTGTGGGTGCCCGATTTCCTGCAGCGCTATGATCCTGACCCGTTGCGCTATTACCTCTCCATCAATATGCCGGAGACGGGCGACATGGATTTCTCGTGGCACGAATTCCTGCGCAAAAACAACGACGAACTGGTTGCGACCTACGGCAACCTGGTGCACCGCGTGCTGTCTTTCAACTATCGCAACTTCAATGCTTCTGTGCCCGATCCCGGCGTCATGGATGAGGCCGGCAATGCCCTGCTGCAGAAGGCCCGCAATACGCTGGACCAGGTCGGCAGTCAGCTTGACCGCTGCCATTTCAAGGAAGGGCTCAAAATTGCCATGGCCCTGGCGCAGGATGTCAACCGCTTCCTGGACGACACCGCGCCCTGGAAGATGGTCAAGCAGGACCGCCAGGCGGCCGGGAGATCGGTATACACGGCTCTTGCCGCTATATCGGCATTGAAAACCATACTGTGCCCATTCCTGCCATTTACCTCGCAGAAGCTCCACGCTTATCTGGGCCTTGAAGGAGATATACGCGATGCTGGTTGGAATTTTCAGATGCCCCTGCCGGGCACATCCCTGCCGCAGCCGCAGGCGCTGTTTATTAAATTGGAAGATAGCCTGGTGGAACAAGAGATGGAGAGGCTGGGGAGCAGTGAAACAGTATGAACCTCGATGAGATATACGCCCCGGTCAAACCAGGCCTCGATCTGGTGGAATCCAAGCTGGGTGAGATAGCCGACAATGATATTCCCCTATTATCGCAGTTACTGGAGTACGCACTGCTCAGGGTCGGCAAAAGGGTGAGGCCGGCGCTTACACTGCTTTGCGCCAAGTTTTACAAATATGATCTCGAAGTGCTTGTCCCCATGGCCACCGCCGTGGAGGTGCTTCATATCGGCACCCTGGTACACGACGACATCATCGATAACGCGGATATGCGCCACGGCAAGCCGGCCGTGTACCGCACCTGGGGACAGAACTGCGCCCTTTTACTGGGTGACTACTTGTTTTCCAAGGCAGGCAGCCTGGCCACGACCACCGAGAATCTCAGGGTCATAAGGCGTTTCACCGAGACACTCATGACTATCTCCGGTGGCGAGCTCAGGGAGGGCAGCCACTCCTTTGACCTGGCCGGAGCCAGGGATAACTACTATAAATGGATCGGCGACAAGACCGCCTGCCTCTTTGTCATGGCTTCAGAATGCGCATCGGTGCTAAGCGGCTGCCCGGAGGAACAGGTGCAGGCGCTCAAGGACTACGCGCTGAATTTCGGGCTGGCTTTCCAGATTATCGATGATATTCTTGATTTTGTGGGCGACCCGTTGGCGTTGGGGAAACCCGTGGGTTCGGACCTGAGTGAGGCAGCTTCCACGCTGCCATCCATTCTTTATGCGGAGAAATACCCGCAGGACCACACAATCAAGGCCATTATAGTTGACCACCGCAAAGACCTTGTGCCCGGCGCCGTGGAGAAAGTGCGTGAATCCGGCGTCATAGATGAATGCAGGTCCATCGCACAGGGATTTTCCCGCAAAGCCAGCCTTTCACTTAATAATCTGCCGGATTGTGATGCGCGCAGGTCGCTCAAGGCTCTGGTGGCTTTCGTTATAGAGAGGAACAGGTAGAGATCATTATGATGCCGGCGCGGCCTCCAGGCCGGGCGCCGGGATCGGGTCCTTCAGCAGCTTGTTGAAAGTGGTGTCGTCTATAGTTTCTTTTTCTATAAGGTACTCGGCTATATACTTCAGGCGGTCCTTGTTGCCGGTTATAATCTCCACGGCCCTGGAGTAGGCCTCCTTGATCAGGGACTCCGCCTCTTCGTCGATTTCCTGTGCGACCTTGTCACTGTAGTTCTGTTGCTCGTGTATCTCCTTGCCCAGGAAGACCATCTCTTCCCTCTTGCCGAAAGTGCGCGGCCCCAGCCTCTGACTCATGCCGAATTCCATGATCATGCGGCGGGCTATAATGGTTACCTTCTCAAGGTCGTCCTGCGCTCCCGTGGTCAATTCGCCCAGCGCAACCTGTTCGGCCGCCCTCCCTGCCAGGCTGATGATCATCATGTCCTTGAATCGCTCGTACGTTCCAAGGTGGCGCTCCTCGCTTGGAAGTAACCTGGTCCAGCCTCCCATCATGCCCCTGGCCACTATCGATATCTTGTGCACCGGGTCGGCGTTGGGCAGCATCTTGGCAACCAGCGCGTGCCCGGTCTCGTGGTAGGCTATTAGTTCCTTCTCCCTCTTAGTTATGACGCGCCCCTTTTTCTCAGGCCCGGCGATGACGCGGTCGATGGAATCCTCCATCTCTTTTTGTCCGACGTCTTTGCGGTTTCGCCTCGCTGCCAGAATTGCTGCCTCGTTGATCAGGTTGGCCAGGTCGGCGCCGCTGAAGCCCGGGGTCTGCCGGGCTATTACTTCGAGGTTGGCTTCCTGTGCCAGCGGCTTGCCCTTGGCATGGACCGCCAGTATGGCCTTACGGCCATTGATATCCGGCTGGTCTATGACAATATGGCGGTCGAACCTGCCCGGCCTGAGCAGGGCGGGATCGAGTATATCCGGCCGGTTGGTGGCGGCCAGCACAATAACGCCGGTGTTGCTGTCGAAACCGTCCATCTCTACCAGTATCTGGTTTAACGTTTGCTCGCGCTCATCGTGGCCGCCGCCCAGGCCTGCTCCCCTGTGACGGCCCACGGCATCGATCTCGTCCACGAAGACGATACAGGGTGAATTGCGCTTGGCCTGGTCGAAGAGGTCACGCACACGCGAGGCGCCCACGCCCACAAACATCTCGACGAATTCACTGCCGCTGATGGAGAAAAAGGGCACACCGGCCTCGCCGGCCGTGGCCTTGGCAACCAGCGTTTTGCCGCAGCCGGGCGGGCCTACCAGCAGCAGGCCCCGCGGGATGCGGGCGCCCAGCGCCAGAAATTTCTGCGGCGACTTGAGGAACTCCACGACTTCCTGCAGTTCACCTTTGGATTCATCTATACCCGCCACGTCGGCAAATGTGACGGTCGGCTTATCGCCCGACGACAGCCGGGCCCGGCTCTTGCCGAAATTGAAGGCCTGTGTGTTGGCGCCGCGTGCTGAACGGAAGAGGAAGAACAGCAGCGCTCCGAAAAGGACCAGTGGCAGGAAGCTCAGCATGATACTGCCCCAATCGAAGCCGCCTGTCTTCACCTCGAACTTGATCCCGTCCTCTCCCAGCTTGACACCGGCCTCTTTGAGACTGTCCATCAGCTCCTTGGTGCTGCCTACGTATGCAGCTTTGACCACGGGCTTATCGTCTTTAAGTCCAATAATGCTATTACCGTCCTGCTGGACGGTCTTGACCTGGCCGTTCTTGGCGTTGTCGATAAATGTATAGAAATCGACTTCTTTAGGTCCCTTATTGACTGGAAAGAAGCTGAATGCCAGGGCGAGCAGCGCCACCAGGATAAGTAGGTAGAGAAGGCTACCTTGCCACCATCGTGCTTTCATAGATTACCTTTTTGAATAGTGGGCTAATTATAGCAAATAGCCCCAAGATGATAAAGGAAAAGTCATACAGAAATAGCAGCGTGGCGCTATCACAGAATACCGGCGGATTGACAAGGCACCCGGCCGTCTTATTGTCGGCACGGGTGCCTGCAACATCAATCATCGGGAATTAAGGCCAGGGGAGTGCCTTGGGGTTGAGGTGTAGTTCCTTCATGCCCGCCTCTTTGAGCGCTGTTAAAGTTGACTTAAGCTGTCTCTGCTGCTCTGCAGTCAGCCTTGAGAGGACATGCTTGGTTCCTTCCTTTTTCATAGACTGCTTCAGGGCGTTCTCCCCCTTAGCGGTCAGGGTGATGCGTATAAGGTTTTTTCGCTCCATATTCTTGGTGCGCTTGATCAGTCCCTGTTTTTCCATGCGCATCAGGATGCCTGATATGGAATGCGGCTCGCGTAGCAGCATGCGGGAGATCCTGGCAGGGGTGACGTCCTTGCCCATTGCATCTACCAGAAAGAGGATTGCTGCCGAGGTTGCCGACAGGTTCTGCGGGAGCAGTTCCCTCTCCCTCACCTTCACGAATATATCTGCAACCTGCATGATCTGCGTTACAAGGGTGTAATCCTTGTCCGCTTTAATT
>Ga0268276_1001363_pt1 | contig 24320 bp, 20 predicted proteins | sample saktaG_4_FD_190145 | JGI IMG/M metagenome (GOLD analysis project Ga0268276, IMG submission 190145) | Saline water microbial communities from Sakinaw Lake, British Columbia, Canada - sak_2010_1_5_45m | ecosystem: Environmental > Aquatic > Non-marine Saline and Alkaline > Saline ... | reverse complement strand
ATTAGTCAGGACCTGTTATAGAGAGAATATTAGGGATATTAAAGAGGGCCAATTAATCCTGAATAATCTTGTCCAAAGATACAATTACCGAATAGTTCATTCTACCACCGGGGAGATCCCCTATATTGGAATAATAGGGACAGACACCTATTTATCAACTTTCTTCTTAGGTCTTCCTTTCGGCTTTAACTTAAAAAGCCTCTTAAGCTGCCCTTCAAGCCTTTCTATAAAATCATTCGTTCCAAGAGGTCGGCCTGTTCTAGTCTTTTCCCTGATCCCTTTTATTTCATCGGGATTATCAGGTATCTCTATAAACTCCTTCCATTCTTTTGCTTCTTTCTCAATATAAGCAAAAAGCTGGTTGGTTCCCAAGGGGTCATCTTGATCGATTCCGCAATGTATCTTTGCACTTGAGTAGGACCATATGTAGGGTTTTCTAACTAGTTTTGCTCTTACCGGATTTCTTTCTATGTAGCGGGCACAGGCTATCATATGTTGCTCATTCAGGACACAGGAGAAGAAGCGGCCCTGGAAGAGGTGACCGCTTACCTTCATCTTGTTATTATAATACTGAGAATACTTCATGTTGGTATATTTGAATACCTTCCCCAGGGAATCTTCACTTTGGGGAACCGCCATAAAGTGCACATGATTGGACATAAGACAGTAAGCTAATATGATCAAGTGATAGCGACTACTCTCCTCTTTGAGAAGGGAAAGATATTTTCTTCGGTCGGTATTATCAGTAAATATCTTTTGCTGATAATTTCCTCTTTGAGTGATATGGTGCGGGTACCCCGCTGCAACGATTCGTGCTATTCTTGGCATATATAGATTATAGGGCTTTATAGAGGCTATGTCAAAGAAAATAGGTGTCTGTCCCTATTATCCATCTGTCCTCTATTATCTGTCAATAAGTGCGGTGGCCAGATTAAGGTTTACGAAAAAAGCTTCGATGAGCAGGTGGTAGAAGATATTACAGATAAAGAAGAAGGTGACCTGTTATCGGCTACATTATGGTTATTGTAAGCAGTGTAAAAAGCTCGTTTATCCCAAGGCAAAAGAACCGATTACTGACCAGTGACCGAATTGGAATTCGGGCTCGGGCAGTTGGTGCACATCTGCGCTATCTTGGTCTGCCCTACCGGAAAGTAACCAAGATATTCAAGGATATTTTTGATCTAAATCTTACTCATCCATCATTTTTGGCTTTTAACACCGAGCAAGCGCAAAACGGCGCTTCAATTTACGAAGGGATAAAACAGTCAATCCGCCATTCACCTTGTGTGAACGCTGATGAAACGGGTTGGCGGGGGCTTGAGCCAGAATCACTGGTTGTGGGTCTTTACCAATAAAGATGCGGCCTTCTATCAGATTGACAAAAGTCGTGGCAGCAAGGTGGTCGATAATATTTTAGGTAAAGAGTATCACGGGGTTTTGATTAGCGATTTTTATTCGGCTTATAACAAACTTCAGGCCCTGGCTTGCAAGCGTTGCCTGAGGCATCTTCTGGCTAAAGATTAAGAAAGTCCAGGAGAAGAATAAGCTGGCTCCTGAGGGTATCGATGGTATGTTTTGCCAGGAGCTGAAGATGGTATTAAAACAGACGATTGACGTTTGGAATGAATATCATGAAGGGACGAAGGTTTTTGAAGATTTGGTTAAGGAAAAGGAGCGGGCAATCTCAAGGATGGTGGAATTGCTATCATTACCGATTAAGCACAAAGATGTGCAGCGTATCCGTAAGCGGATAATAAAATTCAATCAGGAGTTGTTCACCTTCCTGGATAATCCCCTACTTCGCCAACCAATAATCGAGCTAAAGCGGCAATTGAGGCCCAATGTCATCATGAGAAAGATAACCTTTGGCAATCGTTCAAGTTCAGGCGCTTCAAACCACGTAGTAATGATGAGCATAATCCAGACTGGCATCTTGAATGGAATTGAACCCTTAGATATCTCCCTGGCTTTATCACTAAAGCCTTTAACTTCATTTACGGAATTGCCAAAGATAAGTTCACCATGAATTGAAGAAGCCGAGACTAAACCTCGGCACCGTAACAATCCTGTAATATCGATTGTAAATTTTTTGGAAAAACTTACCTATTACGAAAAGAGAAAAATAGTAGAGTGCAGCAGACCTGTATTTATGCCAACATAAAGGTCAACAGTTCCAGCCTTCTGTTTTAACAATAATGTCACCATCGGTGAAATCTTCCGGGACCATAGCTTTTATCTGAACTGATTCAGATGGAAATAGTGAGACACAGTTATCGCTCCAGAAAACCGGGGCAATAATCTTGTTTGTATTTTTGTTATATAATTTGATCCAGATAAAAAAAGCCAGATATTCACCTGAATTTGTGATTGTTACAGTTGTATAATAAGTATTATTTATCTTTTCCACATTTAAAATAGCATCTATATGTGTCCGGGGCATTTTTCTTATCAAACTCATATCTGCATAAGTTTTAAGGGGAGAATGATACCAGAAATGCTTACCTGTAAAAATATCCTTATTTGTCGTCAACCAGTACAATTGTGTGCTCTTTACAATTTGGTTTTTTTCGATACTGAGTTTTAAAAAATAGACTACTGAGAGATCGTTAATCGTGGGTAAAGTAAAAATTTTCTCCCTTTTCTCCTTTTCGATGTTGACTGTTAAATCTGTAGATAGTTTTTCTGTCAAATCAGAGTTATACATTTTAATGAAAACTTTTGAGTTTGGATAATCTTTCAGCTCATTATTAATAATCCAGATTGAATGATCGTCATATGAATATTGAATATGTAAAGGTTCACAGGCCTTTTTTGTACCGAAAAATGCGCCGTTCGGATTTAGAAAATAATCATATAATTGCCAGATAAGACTTGGCCAGGGACTATTATGCATCCAGCCGATAATACCTGTTGCTTTCGGAAAATTTCGGTTATGTGCTTCATACATTGCTCTCCAGCTTTCATATCCCAGAACCTGGGCTGTTTTCAAATAGTCGGACAGATCTTTTGGTTGACCGTAGCGTTTTGAAATTGCTTCATCAATTTTTTTAGTATTATTAAACTCGTCTCCGACTCCGGCATGATGATTCCATGCCTCGCTTCCAACATATAATTGATCCCGGGGGAGCATCTTTTCTATACTTTCCATTATGGGAATGCAAACATCCGGACAGGTTTCTGTGTTAAAGCGCTCCGCATATCCCTGTCTTTTCTGATCATACCAGTATATCGGAGGTACATATGTATAAGGACCGGTCATCTTGACCCCGGTAACACCTGTAAGTTTTGATGGTTTATGTGATGCACTTGAAATTCTTGGCAAATTATTATAGGTCTCCTGTAAAACTTCCAGATAGACTCGTTCCACATTTTCCGGAGGTGGAAAATCACTCCCATAAAACCATGCAGCAAATGATGGGTGATTTCGTAAACGCAAAATCTGAGATCTCTCGGATTCTCTGGCTACATTAATATCACCATATTTCCAGATATCCCATTTTTCAAAATGATTACAGCAAGGCCAGCCGGCAAGCACAAGTATACCTTTTTGATCGCATAGATCCCAGAAATAGTCAGTAGCCAGTTTCCCTTCCAGGCGTACTGCATTCATATTTAAATTAATGAGAAAATCAATATCAATTTCATCCTGTCTCTTTGATTGACGTAACATTAAATCGGGGGACCATGCAGTTCCCCGGATTAGTAATTCTTTACCATTAATGAAAAATAATCGTGCTTCATGTTCGTTAGTGACTGTCTTAATTTCGCGAATTCCAAAAGTAATGTTTGTGCTGTCTAAAACATTATCTTTGGTCTTTAAAATCATTCTGAGTTCGTACAATTCCGGCTTCCCTAATTGATATGGCCACCATAAGCGGGGATTTCTTATTTTTAATTGAGGGAATTCATGGTGAGTGAAAATGAGTTTGTTTGTAGACAGGGGGTCGACTGTAATGTGTTTATTAAACGTTATATTTTCTGTAGTGCATTCAATTTCTGTCTCTATTGTGTGATCTTGAGTATTAACTATCTCAGTTTCAATCACTAGTTCTGCTTCATCCAGTGTACGGGTATTGATCCAGCTGTGGACAAATGTATTTTTTAAAGCAACCGGTCCGGAAGAATATAAAATTATAGGCTGCCAGATCCCCATGTTATCATCCGGCATGCCTGGTGCCCAGTCAATAAAGGTTATTGCCAGATCATCGGGTTCCGGTGAAAAGACTTCAACAGCCATGGCATTTTTTTTACCAATCAGCACAAAATGAGTGATATCAAAATCATACAGTCGAAAGGTTCCGTTCACATAATCGGTACTGGCAATTCTTTTACCATTGAGCCAGATATTTGCAGAATAATTAATTCCGCGAAAGTTAAGCCAGACTTGTTGCCCCTCCAGGGAACTATCTATAACAAATTCAGTCCTATACCACCAGGATTTTCTAAAGGGGCTCTCTTCTGGCTTGTATTGTAGTGAAAAATTGATATTTCGGTCTTTCTTGTAACCAGGAATTTTTAACAAATTTAGTCCAAAATAGGGGTCATCATAGATTTTGTTATCTACCAGGGCTGCAACGACCGTATTTGGAATACTTGTGGGATACCATTTATCATGTACATACCCTGGTCTGGATATGATTTCTCCATAGTCATTTATATCTTTTGAGCAAATTAAAAACCAATTATCACTTAATATCTGTTTCATTTTCATTACCCTCTTCCCAAATATTTAAAATTACTTTTTATGGTGAGATAATTTAAGTTCATCTATAATATTTATTTTCACGTAAAAACAAATATATAATTCTATGAGTACATTGTAAATTCTTTTAGGTACCGGGATTGGGACACATCCTTCACAGTTTTCAGGATTTTCCTATCCTCTTCAGAGATACTCACTTTTATCTTTTTAAAAGCTTCTTCCGTTACATCTTCTCCTTTAACAAATACCCTTTTTGTAAAGGTTAAATGATTCAACCCAAAACAATCTAAGAAGACATCACCCATGGGCACATTAAATAACCGGGAAAATTCGTTCTTTAGATTTATGGCAACATTACAAAGCCCCAGGACCTTAACTTTAGTATATCTTGATATAGCTTCAGTAACAATTCCTGAAGGATTAGTAAAATTTATTAACCAGGCATTTGGAGAGAATTTCTCAATTTTTTTGACAATATTTAAAACTACAGGAATAGTTCTAAGAGCATTGGCAAAACCTCCGGGCCTGTCGTTTCTTGTCCCAATAGTCCCAATTGAAGAGGTATGCTTTCATCTTGAAGTCTTGCCTTTTGGCCTCCAATTCTTATCTGGCTTATAACAAAATCTGCACCCTTTAAGGCTTCTTCCAAATTTAGAGTAGTAGAAAATTCAATCTCAGCATTGGATTTTTTAATCATTCTTTTTAAAAATTCCGAAACAATCTTTAGCCTTTCTTCGTTTAAATCATTAAGGCTGATTTTTAGAGGTTTCAATCTTTGCCATAAAGATAAAAATCCTTCTAAAAGTTCAGGGGTATAGGTACTTCCCCCCCCTCCGATCACAGTGACTTTCATACTTGTCTCCTAAGATTCATATTTACAAATAATATAAGTTACCCTTAAAATAAATGGAAGTACCTATTGTTAAAAAAATCAATAAAATACCTCCTGCTTAAAAATAACTATTAAAGTTATCACCAAGTATATGCTATTTATAAAAAGAAATATATTAATAAAATTAGTACCTGGCAACTCCACTATAGAACCTGTGAGCCTGCCAGTAATTGAGAAAATAAACTAAAAGATATCTATAAACAGCCATAGACTACAGTAGAAGGAAACTCCAAGAATTTTGAATAACCCTATAATTTCCATTTCTCATAAAGTGGCGGCACACTTTTGATCAAATCCTTTGTATATGGATGTTTAGGTTTAAAAATAACCTCTTCAACCAAACCAGACTCGACTATTTTCCCCTTCTGCATTATTGCTATTCTGTCACCAATATAATATGCCTGTGCCAGATCATGGGTTATAAAAAGCACGGACAGTTCCTCCTCCTCCTTTAACCGTAAAAGTTCGTTAAGCACTGCAACACGCGTCGAAGCGTCCACCATGCTTGTCGGTTCGTCAGCTACCAGTAACTCAGGGTGCAGAATGAAGGACCTGGCTATGAGAATCCGCTGCATCTGCCCTCCACTAAGTTGGTGAGGATATCTTCCCATAATTTCATCCGGATTCATTCCTATTTTCTTAAAAATAGTCCTTATAATCTTCTTTCTTTCTACTTTAGAAGGCCTATTTTCTAATAGGTTAAATGCATCATCTAGCGGCTTGTCAATTGTGTAAAAGAAATTAAATGATGAGTATGGATCCTGAAAAACAACCTGGACCTTTCTCCAGTAGGTCTTTTTATCATACGAATAAATATCTCTTCCATCGAGAAGAATTTTACCGCCGGTTGGTTTAAGCAGCCTTAAAACTATATTCCCGATTGTAGTCTTACCACTGCCGCTTTCACCTACCAGGCAAAATATCTCACTTTTTTTAATGGAAAACGACACATCATCCACTGCTACTTTTTTTTCTGTCCACACATACCCTGAAATGTAAAGCTTCGCTAAATTTTCTATTTCCAACAATTCACCCATTTTATTTCAAACCTCATTACTTGTAAAGCCAGCATTTAACCATTCTCTTTCCCTTAACAATCTCAGGAGGATCTTCAACATTACATACCTCCATACGCTTTTCACACCTATCGCGAAATCTACACCCATGCGGAGGGTTTCTCAGGTCAGGAACCACTCCCGGTATGCTCGAAAGCGGTTTGTACTTTGTCTCCCTTTCCAGAGGCAGTAGAGAATCCATCAGTGCTTTTGTATATGGATGAAGTGGATGTTTTATTACATCCTCATTCCCTCCACTTTCTACGAATTCCCCTGCATACATTATTACAATTCTATTGCACAGTTGATTCAGGGCAGATAAATCATGGGATATGCATACAAAACTTTTTATTATTCCCTTCCTTTGTATATCTATCATCATCTTGATCACCCTTTTCTGCGAGCTTACATCAAGTGCTGAAGTAGGTTCATCTGTAATCAAGAGTTTCGGGGTTGCCATTGTTGATATTGCAATAATAGATCTCTGCATCATCCCGCCACTGAGTTCATATGGGTAGAGATCAAGAACACTTCTATCCAGGTTCAACCTCTCAAAATGCTCAGTTGCTATTTCACACACTTTTTTAACTGAATAACTACAGCCGGTGCGCTCTCTAAACATATCAGCAATAAATTCTTTGACTTTTTTTATCGGATTAAGGGAGCTCAACATAGCTTGAGGCACATAAGATATAAGTTCACACTTAACCTTTTTTCTCAGTACTTCGGGAGAAATATTCCAGATGTCATAACCATCGACTCTGACTTCACCACTTTCATAATGCAGTAGTGGCGTTGTGGTTCCTGTTATAAGCTGCGCAAAGCTAGATTTCCCGCATCCTGATTCGCCTGCTACTCCAACCCTTTCACCTTCACCAACTTGCAGGGAAACGCCATCCACAGCATGCACTACACCAAATATCCCCCTGTAGTAGCCTCTAAGATCCTTTACCAGGAGAAGGTCTTTATCCTTTTTCTCACCTGTAATTTTTAGTACCGTCATATTTTTTCCACTATCCTTAATAATTTTATCCTGTTATAAAAATTCCTTATATTTCTCTTGTTCTGGGATTCAACACATTATCAATAACCGCAGTAATCATAAGAAGGCTCCCAGTAAAAATTACTAAAATAAGACCTGGAGGAATAAAGTACCACCATTTTCCCTGCTGGGCAGCCTCATGTCTGATAACTAAGTTGAGCATCTTACCCAATGTGAAGCCTTCAGTAGGTCCCAAACCTATTACACTTATACCCGACTCTATTACTACGGCTGAGCTTATGCCTATGATAAGTACAAGAAAAATATATGCCAGCATATTCGGTAAAATCTCTTTCACTACTATTACAAAATCACTTTTTCCCGAAATCCGGGCTAGATCCACAAATTTTCTCTCCTTCAAACTCAGAATCTGGGACCTTATGCTTCTCGCCATCCACGGCCAGTTGAATAGTGCTATCAATATCGCAACTATAATCAAACTTCTTTTGCCTAAAAGTGAAGCTATGACTATTAGAATAGTTAGCTGGGGAAGAACCAGAAACACATTTGTAATAACATTCGCTCCTTCATCCACTACTCCTCCTGCATATGCAAGAACCGCTCCTATTAAAATTGCAATTCCCACTGCGGAGAATCCGGCAATAAAACCCACTATAAGTGAATCACGGATGGCATTACAAAGTTGAGCAAAAACATCCCTACCAGCCATGTCAGTACCTAATAAAAATTGGGAAGAAGGAGGTTCGTATATACGACCTGCTATTTTTAATGGGTCTCTGGTAAAAAATGGACCTATGATCCCAAGCATGATGATAACAATAACAATACCCAGAAGAAATTGAAATTTTCTATTTTTTAATAGTAATGTTACCCTACTGGACATAATTAACCACCCACATAGCCCCTCCTAATACGGGGATCTATAAATCCGTAAATTATATCTACTAAAAAATTGCCAAATAAAACCAAACCTACAGTGATTAGGAAAATAGCCTGAATCATTGGATAATCTATGGCTGTTACAGCTTGATATGCCAAAGTTCCCAGGCCAGGCCATCCGAAGACATATTCCACCAGTAAAGTCTGACCTATAAGAGCGCTTAGGATTATCGGGAGCCCGGTGACCTGCGGCAGAATGGCATTTCTCTGCGCATAATTTCTTACTTTATTTTCCGTAAAACCCAGCTGTTTGGAGTAAAATATGTAATCCGATTGCCTTTCGTAAATCGTCATCGCTCTCATCCCTGTGCACCAGTTACCCACGCTTGTAATAAAAAGAGAGAGAAATGGCAGGATATAATGATATAGAACATTCAGGAGAAATCTAGGTTTCAAAGAAACCATCAAAAACGGGTTGTATGCTCCGCCACTGGGGAACCATCTTAATTTAACAGCAAAGATATATACCAAAATCAAACCAAACCAATAGTATGGAGATGTATTCAAACACACCGCGATGGTATATAAAGTATGGATAAACTTATTTTTGGAAAATGCAGCCCAGCCCCCAAGATTATTGCCTACTATGAATGTAAGTATCCATATGGGAATGACAAGACTCAATGTCCAGGGCAGGGCATATAAAACCAGGGACATTATCGTATTTGGATAAAATGAAATTGAAACCCCAAAATTCAAGGTAAAAACTCTTTTCCAAAAGAGACCATACTGAACTATAATTGATTTATCCAACCCAAATAATACATTATATCTCTGATACATGGTTTCTATTTGAAGGGGAGTCGCACCCGGTCGTGCTGCCAGGCGGCTCATTATTATATCCAAAGGATTTACCGGCATCAAATAAGGAATAATAAATACCAGAGTAAGTGAAAGAAACAATGCAAGCAATAAAAAAAACACCTTCCGGGTTATAAATCTGGCAAATGGGTTCCTGGTAAAAAGATCTCTAAACAAGGCTAAAAATTTCTTTATACCAGTCTCTTCAAAACGAGCAATCGTTTGGGGACCAAGAAGTAATGCACCAAAAGCTAATACAAAGAATGCAAAACTTTTCTGATGAGATATAACAGAAGGAAAAAAGAATAAAAACAAAGCCAATATAAGTACTCCTATCATAGTTACAGCAACCTTTCGTCTTCTTGTTTTTTTTGTACTAAATTTCTGCCTCATATCTTTTACTTTTTTATTATCTTTAAACTCTTTTTATCTATACCTTCCAGAGCACTCTTATGATACAACTTATTTTCTTCTAATTAAATAATACTAAACAATCTGTAAATGGTCGCTTTCCCTATTCACATTTAATCCGGCCTAATAAACTTGTCACCAGGACTCTTAAAATCAACAACATCAGTAGATACTAATCTCGATAACTATCAAAAAAGTTAATAATTGAGCAGGGCTAAAACTTTTATTCTCTGCTTCCTCCCTGCTCAATTATTACAGAACATTACTACAAGCCAACATAACTCCTATCCGTACTAACTATCCTTACTATTTTGCCGCTTGAACATTGAGTACTACTATCGGGATGGGATATTCCCACCATGTGGATCCCTGTCCTATACCTACCGGGTTATCAACAGTGGGCCATCCTTCCCAGTAGGTTGTGTGGAATCTAGTCCATGGGGTCTGGACATAAAGCGGTATATACGGAAGTTCTGGGACAACAAGTGCCTGTATTTCCTTGGCTACCCCTATTGACTCGTCGCTCCCAATCGGCAGTCCCCACATCTTCAGGATTAAATTATTTACAGCATCGTAGTTAGGAGATGATTTGTAACCACACAGATCACCTAATGGTGGTTCCCACCTGAACAAGGTATCATAGTTTTGAATCGGATATATGGCTGATGGATTTGTACCTAACAGTGTGAAATCTATCCAATCAAAATCCATTTCTTGCATACGTGTCATATGAAGATCATAATCCAATAAGTTCAGCTCCATCTTCAGTCCGACTTCAGCAAGCTGTTGCTGTATTAACTCGCACATCAAGTTAACATCGCTCCAGCCCGCAACACTATTTATCTGCCATGGGCCTACCGGGTTTCCGTTCCAGTTCCAGCCATCTTCAACACTTCCCTCACAATTTTCCTGCAAAATCTCTATCGCTTTCTCCGGATCATGAGGAATAACTCTATCTCCATATGTTTCCTCTATTAGATCCCAGTCGGTGTATTCATCTCCCAGAGTGGAAGACGTAATAAACGATGGATTAGCTTTAAAGGGAAGCCCTTCCTGAGCAATATCGATTATCTGGTCCAAATCAATTGCATATGCCACAGCCTGTCTCAACCAGGGCTCGGCAAGTTCGGGATGATCTGTGCTGGTCATATTTGGAACCATATATATAGCACCAGCTGTATTGAAGATCTTTCCGTCAGCGTTTTCTTTATCCCAACATACTACATCGTCATGGGTTGTGACATATTTATAGGATCCTGACATGAAGCTGTCGGTCCAGTCCAGCACTCCATCATCAAAAGCTCTTTGTTCCAGATCATTAGTTGCATATTCCAATACCATTACATATTTCGGTGCCGGCTGCCCAAATATATCATTGCCCCACCAATCATCAACTCTCTCATATACTGACCTGGTAAACTCTCCAAGAATCGGCTTGTATGGACCTGAGCTGTCTATCTCTGCATAATCCGTGTTTAAATATCCGCTAATCTCAGCTCCTTGCTCCTTTACAAGTCCTTCCCATCTTGCTTTGGAAATCACCGGAGTATTCTCGAGGTTATTTAATGCATTGTTGGTAAATTCCTTACCGTCTACTACATTAATATTTACTGTAAGCGCATCTGCTGCCGTTACCGATTCTATTACAGTCTTTTCTATAGGAAAATTTCCATACTGATCAAGTGTTTCCTTGCTAAATACAACATCATCAGCAGTTACCGGAGTCCCGTCACGCCAAACAGCTGTGGGCTGTAGATGAACTATTAATGTTTTCCCATCCTCGGACCACTCATAACTTTCTGCCAACCATGGCTCCAGCTGACCATTACCCCAGTTATAATAGAATAATGTCATATATGTCAGGGATAAAGCTCTATTATAAGTAGCCCAGCCGCCAAGACCATATGGATTAAAGCCGTTCCCACAGTATGATTCGTCACCACCTATAGCCAGTGTCTGCTCCCTCGGTAATTCTTCTTTTTCTTGACTAAAAACACCTAGTGACATACTCGCAACCAACACTAAAACCATAATGAGATAAAATGATTTTTTAAACATTACTTTTATCCTCCCTTATTTTTTATTTACATAAAAATATTGGATTTAATTTTATTTCAAAATAACCTCCTTTCTCTTTTTTTCTCCCTTTCTCCAAATAAAAGGAAGATCTTTATTTCTATAACCTAAACAATAGTCTTTTTAATTAAACTGTCCATAACTTCTACGAATTCAAATAGGTCAAATACAGGCTGAAGGGAATCTTCACTTTTCTGTAGGGTGCCCTTCAAGTCCTTCCAAAGTTCTAATACAGTCTCATCTTCTCCTTTAAATTTGCTCTTTAGGATAGAAGCTAAGGCTAATATTATATCTGAATGATACTTAAGGTAATCCCAAGACTTAGATAAAGTTCTATCTTCTTTCTGTATTCCATTCTCTATTAAAGGCATAAATTCTCTTACTTCTTTAGATGCTCCTTCTAATTTCTCCAACATATTTTTAGAAGGGAGTTTTTCTCTTCGTAAAGTAGGTGGGTCAAAAAGATTAGAAATCTTAGAAAGGTAATCTTTTACCTTTTCTCCTTCTTTCCCAAAAGCACTATTAAAGTAATCTTCAACTATATTACCAAAGCAAAGACTATCATTCCATAAGGTATGAGCCATTACATATACTGGGAGCCCAGTAGGAAAGAATACTCTCTGTATCTGACAACTTATAAGACCGTTGAGTCCAATATTCTTTAAATTTCTTATGTCCTCATATATAATTCTAGAGATATCAAAATATCCAGGGTCACTATAGTGAGCCCACATTAAATGATAATCGAAGTCAAAACTATCTCCTGTAAAGATCTTCTGCCAAGCCTTAAGAAAAGATACATTCTCATCTATATTTCTAGGAAAACTTAATTGATTTCTTCTATATTCAGAGATGTGAGCCTCCCCATAACCCGTCCTGTAAGTATCACTATAAGACCTAGTTATAGGAGCAAACATTAAGATGAACCTATCTGAATTTTCAATCCTTTCAGTCTTAGGTGGCCATAAAAGGTCCACATAAATTAAAAATACAATCTTAGTATCTATTCCTTCAGAAGTAAGCAATCTATCAAGTTCATTTAACATCATTACATAGAAGTCTGATGGAAGGATATCTCTACAATTTTCGCACTCACATTGATTATTACTCCCATCAGCAAGCCAGAAATGAAGGGTGTCAACCTCTGGATGAGTTTTTAGATAATCTACAATACTATTAACAACTATTCTTCTTACTTCTGGATTAGAATAACACAGGTTTGTATTTAATGGTATCCCATACCATAGACCACGTTTTCCATTTACCTCTGCAAAATACTGTTTAATATCTGGAGAAATCTCTTCCTCATAAGGGTCCCAACCTAGCCCTGGAATTCCAAAAGGCTCACAGGTCCATCCATGTCCTACTGCATGGTATAAAAGGCCTCTTTTCTTTATCTCTTTTGCAAGTTTGCTTATATACTCTCTAGCTTTTTCTAAAGGAAAATCCTCCTTCTCTTTAAGAGGATTGTTTCTATGAGAATACCATCTTTCAAAGAACGTATAAGCCTCTCTAAATTGTATGAAGTAGCTATTAAATCCCAGTTTAGGGATAAAGTCTATCATATCCGCAACATTTTCATAACTTACTGCACCTTCTATACATATACCTCTATGTCGATAGCTCGCTTTTTCTTTCACTCTTACATTGACTTTTGAAATATCTCTATTTGGAATAACTTCTCCATCCAATCCAGGTCTAATCCACCTAAATCCTATCTCTCTTAAAAATCTATAAACTCCAATGAGAATGCTCCTCTCATTTGTTCCAGCAATAACACCAGTGTTAGAGTTTATATCTATAAAGATAGCATCATCAAACTTAGGATCCTCTCTTTTAGGGTCTTCAAAACTGAACTGATTCCATAGACCGAGCCATATAGCATTCTCTTCTTGATTATATTCTTCTCTTTTTTCTATTGAGAAATCATAATTATTTCTAGCTAAAGTCAGATATTTTTTAAGCTCTCTAGCTGCAAAATCAGCCGTCTCAGAATCTATAAGTTTCAAAATTTTAATCATTTCTTCCTCATAAAATATTTTATAGTAATGTCAAAAATAATTTACTAATTTTCTCTTAAACTCTTTATTCTCAAATGTTTTAGCGAAATTGACTTGCCTCCCCCCTACTTTTTTAGTAGGATTTAAGAAATCTACCTCAAAAAAAGGAGGCAAGCCAAGTGAAAAAGACTACTCGTTTTGTTATCTGGATCTACTCTAAGTTCACCCGTTGTGAACATGATCTTCTTGCACATTAAGCTTTACTACCTCGATATCGGGATAAAGTTCTGGGATATGCAAGAGTATTTTCTCCGTATATTCCTTTACTCCTTTTGCAAAGATTTTTCTCCGATATCTCGGTAAAAAATATTCTTTTTTATTTACACAGCACTATATGTTGTTACAATTTCTTAAGTTCCCTGTCCTAATCATTGTCAACTTATAAATTAAGAGGTTGCTTCCTGGTCAACCATTATGGTTACATCATTATGAAGTTGAAGAACGCTTGCCGGTACTTTAGTAGTAATAGGACTATTTATTGTTCTTTTAATAACCCTGGCTTTTCTTTTACCGTTAGCCAGCAAAATAATTTTTCTTGCCCGCATAATAGTCTCTATCCCCATAGTGATGGCTTGTTTGGGCACTTCCTGAGCGGTATTAAAAAAACGCGAATTCGCCCGTATCGTTTTAGCAGTCAAGTTCACTAAATGAGTTCGGGTATTTAAACTGATATCCGGTTCATTAAAACCTATATGACCATTATTGCCAATCCCTAAAACTTGCAAATCAATTCCACCGCTTTTTTTAATTAAAGCTTCGTATTGCGCACATTCCTTATCTATATTTTCTGTAATTCCATTTAATAAATGCACATTTTCTTTTTTAATATTAATGTTTTTAAAAAAACTATCCCACATAAAGAAGTAATAGCTCTGTGGATGTTCCGGAGATAAGCCATAATATTCATCCAAATTAAAAGTAATTACTTCTGAAAAATCCGCCTTTCCTTCTTGATTTAAACGAATTAACTCTTTATACATACCACTTGGCGTGCTGCCTGTAGCTAAACCTAAAACAGTATTTTTTTTGTTTATGATTTGCTCAGTAATTGACTGAGCGGCCTTGGAACTTAACTCCTGGTAATCTTTTACTATAACAACTTTCATATCTATTTTCTCCTGTAAACTATCTTACCCGCTACTATAGTTAGTTCGGCCTCTAAGTTTTTATTTAAAATAACTATATCGGCATCTTTGCCAGGCTCCAAACTGCCTTTTTTATCATCTATTCCTATAGACCTCGCCGGGTTAAAGCTTGCCCTTTGAATCGCTTTTGGCAATTGAATACCTATTTTGTTTACTATATTTTTAACTGCTTTTCCATAGTTAACACACTACCTGCTAAAGTTTCGTCTTTTAACCTCACTTGTCCTTTAGTCACAATAACTTTTTGTCCACCCAAATCATAAGTTCCCTCTTTAAGGTCTACTGCCCTCATGGCATCAGTGATTAAGACTAATTTTTCATCTTCTTTAATTTAGATTAATATTTTTGGTTATTAATATTCTATAGGAAAGATCACACGCATGACCAATTTATTTTAAGCTAAGTGTAAACACTACTCGAAATTAGTACACTTTAAAATTAACAAACTAACTTATCCAAAGATCAATTGGTTTAGCAGCAGCATATGATTTAAATGGTAACTTTACTTTTTACCCTCTTTAGCTGACTTATAAGCAGCAAATATCATCTTTAATATCGCCTTCCCATCTTCGCCTGTTATAATAGGAATTTTATTATTTTTTACACAATCAATAAAATGTGAAAACATTTGGGGGGAACCACTCTGCCATTCCTCCTCAAATATGGGATAAGACCATCCAAGAGATATTGGAGCCTTTTCAGAAACATATTCAAAACCAATCTCGCTATATGTTCTAAGAGAAGAACTCATATCAACAAAACTAATTCCTTCTAATCCATATACTTCGGCTCTATCATCATAACCACCTTTTTTTGCCCAGCTAACTTCTGAGACCCCTGTTACACCACCCTTAAATTTATTATATTTATTATCTCGTAAGTTCATCTCTAATCTCCTATTAATAAAAATAGTTATTATTTACTTTTTATAAAATTTAACTCACTATAAGTGGGGAGCTTACCGACAAGCGGTTTGATGTATTGGATATATTCATCAGTTACAAAATTACCTTGAGCATTTATGTATTTATCATCCATCGGTTTTATCTTTACCGCCACCTGGTCAAGAGAAACAGTGCTTAATTCAATTTTGTAAGGAGAGGAACTAACCCGATGGATGGAAACCATCATCCCCGAAGCACCTTCTTCGGCTAATTTTATGGCTTTCACTCCACAAGCATAGGCTTCTTCCAGGTCAACCTTACTCGCCCGGTCTATGGCACACATCGAGAGAGACTCGGTGATTTGGAATTCCCCCCGGTAATTAGTTTCATGATGAATCATCTGATGTAAATTAAGTGCAGCACTCCCTCCACCCATTGCACCAAATTCAATATCGAAAAAATCATCCTGTGCCCGAAGGCTGGCTACAAAACTTTTATCTTCCCAGAGGATGCCTTCGCCACAGACAATGGAAACCCAACCATATTTTTTGATACATTCTTTTACGTCTGATATCAATCTTTTTCTGGATAAAGGCCTTTCCGGTATATAAATAAGATGGGGGGCATCGGATTCATTTTTTTTAGCCAGTGCCGCTGATGCTGCCAGCCATCCCGTATCTCTGCCTACCGTTTGTAAAATAACATACTTATCCACGCTTTGCATATCTCGGGCAAGTCTGCCTGCCTGTTGAACTGAAAGGCATACATATCTCGCTGCAGAGGCAAAGCCCGGAGCATGGTCAGTCCCGCAAAGGTCATTGTCTACGGTCTTGGGAATTCCAATTCCGCTGAGTTGATAATTATTTTTTTTACAGTATTGCTCTATCTGTCGAATGGTTGCCATTGAACCATTGCCGCCAATAAGAAAAAAATAACCAATGTTGTATTTTTTAAGCTGGCTCAAGACAAGGGGAAATTCTTCCTCTTTTAAGATATATCTGCATGAGCCTAAAGCGGATGAAGGCGTTTGCCGCAAGCCTTGAATTACTCGATGGTCTTCTTTTCCCAAATCAACGATCTGGTCTTTCATCAATCCTATAATCCCATCCCTCATACCCAGAATGTTTTTGATTTTTTTTGATTTAAGACCTTCCTGAATAAGACCACAAAGACTTGAATTGATCACCGAGGTAGGTCCGCCAAATTGCCCTATAATCGCATTTTTATTCATAAACCGCTCCCATAACAGATTTAAATTTAGTTGCACTCATTTCGAGTTTTGTTTAAACTTCAGATCGCTTTTTACTCCAAGATATTCTTTATAAAACTATTCCCGGAATTTAGAATAGGTATCAAAGCCCACCGCTGAGAGAATAATGGCTCCTTTAATTACATACTGAACATAAATATGTATTCCAAGAAGATTGAATACATTGGCAATAATGTTTAAGAGCAAGACACCGACTAAAGTTCTCACTACCGACCCTTCTCCGCCAGATACGCTGGTTCCGCCGATAACCGTTGAGGCAATCGCATCCAGCTCATAACCCTGTCCTGCCAGAGGGGTAACTGATAATAATCGGGCAGCATAAATAACTCCGGCCATAGATGCCATTAAGCCACCGACAACAAAGGTAAGGATATGGTAGTAATCTACTTTTACCCCTGAGAGCCTCACTGCTTCTTTATTCCCGCCAAGGGCACAGGCATACCTCCCAAATCTGGTTCTTACTAAAATAAATTGCCAGAAAGCTACCATAATGACCAGGATGACAACAGGAAAAGGTATTGGTCCCAGATACCCATTCCCTATAAAAGCAAAGTCCGGTGCCTCCACATATAAGGGATACCCGCCGGTATATAAATACACCAAACCTCTTACAATGGTCATGGTTCCCAGGGTAGCAATAATGGCGGGGATATGGATTTTTGCTGTTAAAAAACCGTTTAACATACCGACCAGTGCACCTACTATCAGAACTAACAATATGGCAAGACTCCAGTGCATATAGTACTGCAGACCAACACACATGGCTGCAGACAGGGCAAGCAATGAGCCAACGGAGATATCAAAACCTGCTCCGATAATAACAAAGGTTGTTCCTATGGCCATAACCCCGATAATAGAACTTTGCCTGAGGATATTGAGAATGTTAGCCCAGGACAGGAAACCGGGAGTAATAATTGACAAGAAAACACACAATAGAATAAATATAAATAAGATTCCGTTTTTCTTTATCGAATAAACTTGTGCATTAAAATTTATCTTTTTATTCATATTCCCTTCCTTATCTAATAAAATAGTTATTTTTTAATAAGATATTTTATTTTCAAATTTTAGCGCTTATTTATCTGCCTGTAATATAATTCTCATAATTTCTTCCTGGCTAACGCCGCGTTTAAATTCACCGGATATTTTTCCACGACTTAAAACTAAAATCCTATCCGAGACTTTAACCACTTCCGAAACTTCGGAAGAAACAAAAATAACGCAAACGCCGGATTCAGCCAATTTACCTACAATGTTATATATTTCCACTTTGGCGTTTACATCAATTCCCCGAGTCGGTTCATCCAGGATTAAAACTTTCGGTTCGGTTTGCAGCCATTTAGAGATAGCCACCTTTTGCTGGTTCCCTCCACTTAAATACTTTACCACCTGATTTACACCCGAAGTCTTGATATCTAATTTCTTGATGTACTGTCTGGTTATATCAAACTCTTTCCTCGATGAAATGACCCCTTTATTTACAAATTGGGCAAGTGTGGGAAGTGTAATATTTTTGTACAATTCCAGCATCAGAACGAGTGCATCTTTTTTTCTATCTTCGGGAACCAGAGAGATGCTCTGGTTCACTGCATCTAAAGGTGAATGAAATCTGACAGGTTTATCATTAACTAAAATTTGACCACCTCCCAGCTTATCCGCACCAAAAATAAGCCGTGAAAGCTCGGTCTTTCCTGCTCCCATAAGACCGGTAATACCCAAAACCTCACCGGGATAAGCTTCGAATGACACGCCGTTTACTCTTGGTTTTCTCCGCAGATTTTCTACTTTTAGAATTGGCTGTTGACTCTTTTTTCCCCCGGTTGGCGGAGAGATGTAGGCATTTTTTAAACTCTCACCCACCATCATGGTAATCACTTCCTCCCGATTTACCTCTTTGGTAAAAACGGTTTTAATCTTTTTCCCATCCCTTAATACGGTAATTCGATCTGCAATCCTGAAAACTTCTCCTAAAATATGGGTAATATAGAGGATGCTGATATGATTTGATTTGAGCTCAGCAATGATTCGGAAAAGATGCTCTATTTCATTTTCTGATAAAGAAGCGGTAGGTTCATCCATAATGATAAATTTGGTTTTATGGATGAGAGCTTTCAGGATCTCAACCAATTTTTGCTCTGCCACCCCCAGGTTTCTTGCTTCTTCATGGGGAGGAAGTTCAAAGCCCAGTTTCTCCGAAATAGAAAGATATTCCTGGTAGATCTTATTTTCATCAATTAAACCCAACGGGGTAAAACGCTCTGCTCCCAAAAATATATTCTGAATCACCGTGAGTTGAGGAATTAAACTATTTTCCTGATAGATGACGTTGATTCCGTTTTGAAAGGCTTGTGCGGGAGAATCAAACTCTGCTTTCTGGTGATTAAAATAGATTTCTCCCGAATTTCTTTTATAGGCACCTACCAGCACTTTGATCAGGGTCGATTTACCGGCACCATTTTCTCCCACCAGGGCATGAACCTCGTCTTGGTAGATTTCCAGATCTATATTATCCAGCGCCTTTACTCCGGGAAAAGATTTATTTAATTTTCTAACTTCTAATATTACTTTTTCTTTTTCTTGATTTATTGCGGTTTCGATAAGAAATCACCTACAATTTTTAAATTTTCGTCAGGTATTTTCAATAAATCCCAGGATAAAATAATGCCTTTAACATCCGCTTCTGTCACGGATTTTAAATATTCTTTTAAGATTTTTGCGGTAATATTGCATAATCCGGGTATTTGTACTGCCTCCAACCCTACATATATTTTGACATTTTCCGTTAAATCAAGCTCCTTTATTCTTTGCATTTCATGGTAAATAATCTTTTCAGAAACACCATTCTTTAATAGATCATTAAGCTGGTTTGGTAAGTCCACCCCGATTATTCGACTTATTTCCCGGATGAACCGGCCTTCATCCAGAGCCGGATTCATCTTCAAGATTGCTTTCATAAAACAATATAGTTCCAGGGGGAGACCTGCCGGACCAGTGGTATGGCCATATATCATCGGCTTTATCCAGTCACAGGTCTTGGCTAATAACCGGTAATCCTGAGACACCAAAGGAGCCAAAGAGGGGGCAAATAAATCAACTCCTACCAGTTTACCCATCTGTTTTGCCTTATCAGCAAAGATTTTTACCACTTGGTAAATATTTTGTTTACGGAAATCATAAAATTTTTCTAAATTACCTGGAATAATCATATCGGAAAGCGATTGGCAAGTTCGCAAATAATTGATATCCATCGTTTTAAATTTTTTAAAAACGGCCTTTGCCTGGTGCCGATAGTTTTCTAAATCTTCACCATAAGTAGTATGAAATTTATTCTGACAAAACTTACAAAAGCAAGAGAAAAGAAGCTCAAAACCGTTGGAGGGAGAAGGAAAACGAATTCTATCTAAAAAGACCCAATCGAAATCACTTTCCTTTATTTTATTCTGATATTGGTCAAATATTCGTCCTATATGCTCTTCATCGTTAGGGCAAAGGAATAAAAAATCCTCAGGTCCCTCTCCCAGTTTATCCCAACAACCATTTTTACCGTAACCATGTAATCCGTCAAATGTTTCTACTGCCTGCTCCTGCTCTATTTTAAAACCGAGAACATCAGCTAAAACAGGATACCAGAGATAAGTCTTGATTTTAAAATCCCGGCAAATCTCTCTGACCAGATCAAGATTTTTTTTATTGATATCCGACCATATTATTAAAGCATCCAGGTTAAGAGATTCTTTAGCTGTTGCCAGCTTCTTTTTTAAATAATCATTTTTGTGTAAAGAGTCGTTGGTGATATGATTTAAAACAATCTGTGTACCAATCCATTTTTGCTTCATTTATTTAACTTAAATGTTTTAAGTATTGCCCCCTCTTAATTAAGAATATTGATTGTAATTTAACTAAAAGCTACATTTTTACATCTCAGGAATAAACTTTTCTACATTATCCTTAGTTACAATGATGTGCTTAATTTCTACAAATGCCGGTACCGTTTCACCATTCAAATATTTAGCGGTAGTCTCGACTGCTTTATAGCCTTCTTCGACTACTGAAAAATAGGTACTGCCAGTAACTCTTCCATCTTTGATGTAAGGAACTAATTCTTTAGCATACTCCAGACCGGTAACATATACTCCGGTTACACCTGCCTCTTCCAAGGCCATAGCTGCTGCAATAGCTCCACTCCACCACTGACAGCTTACTAAATCAACTTTTCTACCGCTTTGCAGAAATGCTTCCATGAAAGCAAGTGCACCTTCTTTGGTCCAACCTTCTATAGGTCTCTTCTCCACAATAGTCCAATTTGGATGTTTAGCTGCAACTTTCAAAAATCCCTCTTCCCGCATTCTCTGGGGAGCAGTTCCCGGATTACCCTCAATAAGTACAATACTGGACTCTTTATCTCCCAAGAGCAACTCCGCCATTTCTCCCTGAATAATTCCAGCACCAATTTCAGACCTTCCGATATAAGATACAACTCCCGCATATTTCCCTTCAGGGTCTGTACCCAGGGAATTGGTAAAAGATATTAAGGGAATATTGGCATCATTGCAAAGTTTTACTCCTGGTAGTAATGCCATATTATCTGCGGCACAAAGCATAATTGCGTCCACTTTTTTTACAATAAAGTTTTCTACCTGAGAAAGCTGCTTACCCGCGTCCCACTCGGCATCTGCGTAAGTAATATTTAAACCAAAATCGAGAGCTGCTTGATCTATTCCTCTGCGCATAACACTAAAAAACTCTACAGTTCCCGGAAGTAATACTGCTACCTCTTTCTTTTGAGCAAACGAAACAGAAAAACTTCCTAAAATTAAACCTATCATTAACACCATCAAAACAGATAATTTAAAATATTTTTTCATTTCAGAAATCCTCCTTGAAATTTTTATTAGACACCAGATCAGTAACCTTTTTAAAGTGAATAATATTTATTATTTATACGCTTCACCACCTTTTTTAATTTATTCTTTGGTTCGCTTGAATTTACCAGGTTATCCTTGCTGTTTTAAAATGATAAACTATTTCTTTTTTTATTTATTAATAAGTATTAATCCTTTCTTTTTTAAAGGCTCGAGCACCATGACTGCTGCTCCAATTAAAACTCCATCTTCTCCTAATTTAGAAAATTCCATCTTAGGAACAAAAGGGATTATTTTGCTGATATTCGTCTTCATTTCTTCTAAAAATCTTGCTGGTAAAATTGAAATTCCCCCTCCGATTATTACTAATTCCGGATCAAGCACACAGGATATATTTCCAATACCGTAAGCAAGATATTTTAATGCTTCTTTGACAATTTCCATAGCAACACTATCGCCCTCGGCAGCTGATTTATAGACATCCATAATTCTGATGTTTTTGCCTATCTTTTCTCTGGCTTTCTCTACAATAACTTTATAGCTGGCTAATTTTTCCAAACAACCATGATCTCTGGTGCTTTTAGGAGCATATTTAGGATCAATCAATAAATATCCTACTTCACCGGCAGCGTTATTAGCTCCTTTATAAAGTTTCCTGTTAATTATAATGCCGGCACCTATTCCAGTCCTTTCTCCCACAAAGACAAAATTGTTAATTTTTTGGGCTATCCCTTTAGTTTTCTCACCTAAAGCCATGAGGTTGACATCGTTCTCAATAGTAATTGATATTCCAATTTCTCTTAAGTTTAAATCCTCCAAGGATATTTCCCAGTTTAAACAGGGAGCAGCAATTATTTTTTTTGATTTAAAATCTACAATTCCTGGTACGCCAATACATATACTCAATATCTTTTCGCTGGGAATATCTATCTCTCTTATAAAATCTGTCAATATAACGCTTAAAGCATTCTTAAATTTCTTACCATTTAAAGACTCTATATTCGGCCCACACTTCTCTTTAATAATATGGTAAGATAAATCCATCAAAGCCACTCTTATTCCATTTTCTCCTCCTAAGTCCACTGCAATCATATAAGCTGCTTTCGAATTTATTTTTAGCATAATTGGTTTTTTCCCACCTGAAGAATCTCCCTTTCCAATTTCCTGGACGATATCTCTCTCAATTAAATCTTTAACAATGGCAGAGATGGTGGGTGGGGTTAAACCTATTATCTTACCAACATTTGCTCTTGAAATAGGACCATTTTTCTCAATAGTTCTTAAAACTATACCGTTATTTATATTTCTTATTTCCATTTATTTTTTTCCTTCTTTTTTTTAAATATAGAAAGCAGGTTCTCCTTAAAATACTTTTTGTTATACTTTTATATTAGTTTTGCTCTTAAATATTCTTTCTTAATTAACATTACTAACTAAGTAGATAATAAAATATTCCTCGTCTGGTGTCAAATTTATTTATAACAATGGATTCCTGCTTACGTTTGAATAACAGATATGGAAAGAAAATAATAAATAATTTGGACCAAATAAATTTGACTCTTTCCTAATTGGTAAATTGGTAGATTGGTAGATTGAACGATCAGAGTAAATAGGATAAAATGGGTTCAGATCTCAACATTTGACATTCATATTTCTTTTAAGGCCGTTATCACTTTGCATATTCTTTTTATTTCATCATTAACTTAGCTTTTTTGTTCAAGTCTTTTAGCAGCCTGGGAAACTGCTGAATAATCCATCTTAAAAAGTTCGCCTATTTTAGATAAGGAAAGTGAAATGAACCGCTTAATGAAGATTTGGGGTCAGATACTGTCTTGAAAGTCAATCCCAATTCTCCCTAAAACGATATTTAATTTTTAATACATTTATCAGTTACCCCGTATGTGTCAAGGGGATGGTTCTTTGTCACACTTCAAGAATATACATTTATCTTATGGAATCGCCACCAGCGGTTAAAAGAATTAGTCTTTTTCAATTTTCCTTCACCTTAGTATTAATACGACAAAAGATTTAAAAAATCCTTCTTTCTTTAAAAAATAGTTGGGAGATGAGATTGCCGCGCTTTCCTCGAAAGAAAAGACAAGGGGACGTCAGACCGTGTGAAAATTAATTATAACATTTTTCATAAAAACTCAAACTACCTAACCTTTATTAGAGTAACCCCTATCACTGGACACATTTACCCAAAAATAATGCTTATTG